>SKEO01000006.1_pt1 | contig 272661 bp, 306 predicted proteins | sample 4826801 | NCBI WGS metagenome assembly SKEO01 (sample SAMN11008807, study PRJNA524170) | human gut metagenome | biome: Human fecal sample; material: Feces; isolation source: fecal sample from pouch patient p3 | host: Homo sapiens | place: Israel: Tel-Aviv | collected 2016-02-25 | reverse complement strand
TAATGACTGACTTTGAGAATTTTCTTCTTGTCTTCTTCCGTCACATTCTCTCGGAACATATCGAACAGCTTCTGTGCCATTTCCTCTATGACAGAATCCGAGGTAAAAGAAGAACGGCAGAGAATCGTTTTGAAGTCCTGTGTTTCATTGACGGTTTTGGCATTATCGACAACGAGGCAAAGGAAGCGTATCTCCTGGTTGAATGTTACGGGTTTGTTTTCCCGGATTCCGTAAAACCGCTGCCCGTACAAGGCATCTACCTTGTGCTCGCCATTGGCGAGCGGCACACGAATGAAACGGTAGTAGCGCCCGGACGGTTTTCCGGTATCGAGAATTGTGTTGCCTTCGAACACGGATGCGCCGGATTTGATAGCCTGCTCAAAATCCTCACGAGTTAAATTGATAGTCATAATTTCTTCCTTTCTGTTTTTATTATTTTTTAGCTGTTTTCTTCGATGCACAATTTGCTGCTACGAATGTTTTCCAACCATTTTTCATCCATAACATTGCCAATACGATACTTCCTCTGGGATTCATAGGACCAGTCACAACCGACGACAACATCGCCGACAGTGTTCAGGTACAGTTCTCCCTCGTTGATGTTGATGCCGATTTTGTCGTTACCAGTATAATCAACCACGAGTTCCGGGGTACGAGGTTCTCTTTTCAAAGACCAGTCGTCGTTGAGGGTTTTTGCACGTCCCTCGTTGAGAAGATACTTTTCGTGAAAGTCCGTCACCATATCATCACGGTTGTATTTTAAACCACTGAGGATACTTGCGCTTTCGTCAGAAATCTCTTCATGGAAGTTATCGCTGCTGATACAAAGGCCGCACAAATATTCGTCCTTTTCGTCGCAGTAATTCCACCATTCGAGACTTGCCAAAGCGAGGCCTTCCATCTTATCGACAGCTTTTCCGTTGGTCACCATATAAAAGCTTCCAACCGAAATGTTTCGTTCTTTCACGGCTTTCAGGGTATAGCGGATGGCAGGTATGTTCAGAGAAATTTCGCCACCGGTAAAGACAATTGTACCGATGTATCTCCTACCGGAAAAACTGTCGAGAAATGCGTTGATGTACTTCTCCTGAATATCTACATTCTCCGCATCACCGCGCAGGCAGTGCGCACAGCACATATTGCAGCGCCGGGTGATTTCGATTACTACATTGTTGGCGTCAGAAATGTACATTTTACCTTTTCTCCTTTCCTCGGATTATCAGTTCCCATCCACAAGACTCTCGTCGTGGTTGACAACAGCATCTATCTCCGGAGTTGCGACCTTCAAAAGACCATAACCCGCAAAGAACGAATCAGGAATGTCATACACATCGCCCCAGTCAAAGCAACCGAAGTTGTCGTCAAGTGCCTTTTTGCCGTCTTCGGTTTTTAGGTAATCCCCGACGGCGCGGCGCACCTGTGTGAGAACATCAGATACCTGTTCATGGTCATACTTGAATTGCAAAATGGATGTTCCTGAGTTGTGCAGACCAAAATACTCTCTGACGGCGATAGTAAAAATCTTTTCCATGTCATTACTCTCCTTTTTAGACGCAAAAAGGGCGGACCTCTCATCTGAGAAGTCCGCCCTTTAAGCGAAATTGTGAATTGTACGAAAGGCACAATACCTTTTCGATATGGATGTTATCTATCGTACAATACCCATTCTATTCGGTTCGCACATTTTGGCAAGAAAAAATCGCCGCCCATTTGTGTAGGCAGCGAATGATTTATTTGCTATTGTTTTAGAGCTTTATTGGAGTTTGCCGTTTCCGAATCAGCCAGGGCGCGTTCCTTCCTGAATCCAGGTCGTCCAGAGCGGGACATTCCGTGTACTACTCAAATAGGCTTATATGGATTGGATGCTGATTGGATATTTATGGCTTGCAGTATCCACAAGGCGTATATCCCTGCTCGATAAGTTCCTCTCTTGTGCCGGTATACTCCTCCCTGTTTGCATCACTTATCTGAGATGCAGAAGAGCAATCAGGGCGGTGGAACTTGAGAGAATTCGTGTTCAGGATATAGGTCTCAGCTACCGTGTCAGGTTGCTGCGATTCTTCCACCTCGGCGCTAGAGGTTTCGATGTCCTTATGGTACTCCCCATACGAGAAGGTGACTTCCGAACCGTCAGAAGTGCAGTAAATATCACCGAGTTCGTCCGTTCTGAACACCTCTACTCCCGCGCTGGCAAGCTTTGCAAGGGTCTCGCTGTGCGGGTGTCCGTAGCTGTTGTCCTTGCCGCAGGATATGACCGCATAAGTAGGGCTCACGGCATCCAGAAATGCCTGAGAGGTGGAGGTACTGGACCCGTGATGCCCGACCTTTAAGACGGTGGATTTGATGTCTTGTCCGGATTCGAGTATTTTCTCTTCCGTTTCCTGCTCGGCATCACCGGTGAACAGAAAGGATGTATCGCCGTAGACAATGCGAATCACGATGGAAGTATTATTCGTGTCCTCGGGCACGGAATTGACGGCAACAACGGTGACGTTGGCTTCCCCTAGGGTGAATGTATCCCCCACTGCTGGAACCGTAATACCACCGCCTCTCTCGTCCGCACGAGCCTTAAAGTTCCGGAATGCCTTGCTGTCATACTCTGTCACAGGACAGAATGTCACATCGGCTGTGTCAGCCTCGAAAGCACCAGAAAGACCTCCGATGTGGTCTTCGTGAGCGTGTGTTCCTACGATATAGTCTAAGTGTCCCTCTGTCTCGCGCTGTAATACTGAGTATACAAGGTTCGAGTCATCGGCATTGCCGCCGTCAATGAGCATCGAGTGCCCATCGCAGGTGACGAGGGCGGAATCTGCCTGCCCGACATCGATAAAGTGGATGGTAAAGCTGCCGCCTTCCGATACGCCAGCCGTCTCCTGACCGCTTTGTGCGGTAGTTTCTGAGACGACCCCGGATACAGGAAGGCTTCCCGGAGATTCCGGTGTCTGACCGCAGCCTGTGAATGTCAGTGTGAAGAACGCGGCAATTACCGCTGCAGTTCTCCGAAAAAATTCGTGTTTGGTTTGCATGGTTTTGTTCTCCTTTCAAATAAAAAAAGCGGGCCCATCCCCCGAAAGGGATAAGTCCGCTAAAAACGAAATTGTGAATTGTAAGATATCTGGTATCTATCGTACAATTCTATTCTACCGGTATCGCAAGAACATGCAATACTCAAACCGTATCCGAAACTTCATGACACAGCATCCTGTCCGCATAAATACAGCAGAGAACCAAGCCAAGGCTCGCAACGCAGCCGAACGCGACATGTTTCGGGGAAAGAAGGAGCCATTCGATGTCGTTCATTACTTTCACCCAAAACAAAACGCCCATCATAGCAATGATGAGCGGAATAAAGACAGTTCCTGTGTAATGCAGGAATTTTCGGATTTTTCTTTTTTGCATTCTTTAATTACATCTCCAATCATGCTCGCAAAACAGCCTGAACCACATATCGCTGATTCGTCTGGCTATAGCAGTCAAACGGATAGCAGGTATACATGATAAGTTTATCGATTCCGTCTGTGAAATTAACGAGGACAGTGCCGTCATCCGCAATCACGGTGCTCGCGTCCGAGGACACATAACCGGGCATTGCTAGGGTGACGGAATACACATATTCCCCGTAATCGGTGTCTACCACAAAGTCATCTCCTATGCTGACATATTGCAGCAGAGAAAACACGCTGTCGTTATGAGAGCAAAGCAGATGCCCTCCGGTCACACCGACTTGGTAAGAACCCGGATACTGATATACCCCGCCGCGTTGATTCAAAAGACTCTGGTCATCGCCCCAGATAAGAGAAGCGTTCAGGCCAATCGCGTCACAGGTAATCGTGCCGTAGGCTTGACCCCAGGCAGCAGGTACAACATCGTCCCAGACAGAGGTCGCTGCACTAACAGGTTCAGGCGTCGGTTCAGGAGTCGGACCCGGGGAGGGTTCGGGTTGCGGTGTAGGAGACGGTTCAAAAGGCGCAGCGGGTTCCGGGCCTGATTCCGGTATGCCGGATAGGTCCAAGATTTGCTGTTCTTCTTCTGCTGTTTCTTGCGTCGCAGACTCAGAGGTATTGAGAGAGGATTCAGATTGTGCTGATTCGGCAGGCAGAGGTTCCGCTTGCCATGAACAGCCTGCAACACTGGTCAGCACAGCCAATGTTGCAACGAGTATCAGTGCTTTGGTTCGCCGCATTTGAGTTTGTCCTTTCTTAAACAAAAAAATATATAAAAAAGCTGCCCTCAGTTCTTGTCGAACCGGGGCAGCCTTTTAGCAACGGACAGAATCAGCCATTTTTGTGTGCTTTCCGAAAGAATTTGTGGCTTACACTCCTTCGCCTTTCGGATTCCGCAGGTACTCATGCCGTCATAATAGAGCAGGACACCGATATCCTCTGGTATCTCGCCTTTTACCTTCTTGTACAACTCAGTGGGCATCGCATAGTAGTTGCAATGCCCGACGAAATTGTGCCCGTGTGCCGAGTGAAAATCGCTCACAGAAATCTTGATTTCCACACAAGTGATGACGGCATCGAGCGTATACAGATGATTCGTCTTGTGGAAGTGGCACCATTGCTCGGAACAGTGCTCCCTGCAAAAATCCGGCGATGAAATATTCTTGACGCAGGTTGCCTCTTTTGCTTTTTGCTGAATCGCGGCAAGCGAAGCACCCGTATCCGTTTCGATAAGCGAGGCCAGTTTGCAGGTCCCATATTTGGTTTCGGAGGTAAAGCATTCCTGAACCCTGACGAAATCGACCAATCCGGATTTGACAGACCCGCATTCTACCGGCACTTCTAAGGTATCGAACCCTTGACGAAACGAATCCACCCGATACCCGCCGTAGCTGGAAGGATGCCACGCATGAAGCGCGACCTCGATATCGCGGGTCAGCTGAGTTTTCGCCATCAGGTATCACCTGAGAATCCGCTGACCAATCTCGACCATCTTACGGCGTTTGCGGTGCAGCGAAACAAGCTGGTATACGATGGCGGCAAATGCCGCAGCGGCAAGAAATTTCAGAATCTTTTTCATGGTAGTTCTCCTTAGTTTGTTCGTGGTTTAGCGCTTTATTATTGCTCCGCAGTATATTGCCGCAGCATGAGTTCCTGTACCGTCATGACCGTAAAGCCTTCCTTTGCCGCCTCATTGAGGGCTTCGTAATAGTCATCTACATACAGAGCCTGTGCAGCATTCAGACCGGCAGCTTGGGTCAGAAGTTTCATGACGGAGGTCTTCCGTTCGGGGGTGGCAGTCCCGATGACATCGAGGAACTGTCCCGGATAGTGCATTTCAAGCCACTGCTTTTTATACGGTAGGGTCATACTGTCCTGCACGCGAGTAATGCAGTATTTCGGGATACCGTCGCAGCTTTCGAGGAAATGCTGGACAAGCGTATTGGCTTCCCCAATTTCGTCGAATACCCTATACCCGCCCCGGTTCTCAGCCTCATACCGCAGTAGCCGTGCCCTGTGTGCATCAGCAGTCGCGTCGAGTTTCTGTTCCCGATAATGGATGAGAAGGGTATCGTCGAAATCGAAGAACATCATACGAATTTTAGAGAAATTCACTAATATCACCCTTCCTCAATTTCTCGCTGATGCAATTTCGTGTCGAACGACCTCGGCTTCGGTATAAAACTCATCGGTGTAGTCATTATCGTTCGTCTCCTGACAGACCTTGTGCCGGTACGGCGCGGAGCCTTCCTGCTCGATGAAAATGCGCCAGACGCCGGAGGAGAAGCAGACAAAGAGAATCGTGCCGTCATCTAAATAAAGCCGGACTCCGGCAACATCGAAACACCCGATTTCATCCTCGAAGTATCGAGAATTTTCGATACAAACGATATCATCGCTATAGCCGTAAATCTTGACCATTCTGTTACTGCCCCCTTACTTGATTACAAAATTTTTTGTAGCATCCTCTGCCTCACTGTACCGGCTCGCATTGTGCCGAGCAGCCTGCAAGAGAACATCACGCTCGACATCGAGCGCCGCCTGCATTGAAGTCTGCTGTACCTGCTTGGCATGGGATGTGCGAGTGTTCTTGTACTGCGGATACTCTGCGACGATTTTATCCATCAAAGCCCAGCGCTCTTTGTCGGAAAGTGCGTTCAGGTTGATGTTATCGCGGCGCAGCCGTTCAATCGCATAGTCTAAATACGCGAATTCATCCGCAGACGGGATAGCTTCTATATAGTCCCGCATCGTGGCGGGAGGACCGTTGTAGGTCGCCATGGCTTCATTGTACAGCGTTTCTGCAACCTCTGACCCGTACCACTTATCCGGCTCATAGCCATGATTCCGGTACACTTCCGCTACCCATAAAGGGAACGCTTCGCTGTAGGTCATATAGTCCCTCCTTCTCAAAAATCCCCGAACGAGAGCTGACGGTTCTGTGAGACCGGGATATTGGTTTTGGGCTTTGACGAGTGCTTAACTTCCCCGTACTTGGTGAGATTTCGGCATTTATATCCGTAACCCTTCTGTGCGGCAGAAATCGACTTGTATCCGTATCCGCTTGCATCGTCCAGCACCTGGTCCTTGTCGTTCAGATTGACGACAATATACCGCACATCGTTGGGTTTAGAGAGCCGGGACGAACGAATAACGGTATAGGGAATGCGCTTATCGAATTGAGGCTTTTCTTCTTCCGGGTCCGGTTCGGGCTTTGCGACCTTCTCCTCTTCCGGCATTTCAAGCTGGACATCGACCCCTGCCTTAACGAGGGATTCGAGCGTAGAGGCAAGGGTCTCGTACCGCGTATTTTCCACAGTATTCGTATCCTGCTTCTTCCGCTCCTTCCAGACCTTCAACAGCTGACGTTCGCTGAAATTGATGATAAGACCACGGTCTTTGAGCATCTTACGAACAACATAGGTGGAAAGAGAAGCGTAGTTCGCATATTCGCCGATATGGTGCTTGATATCCACCTCGGTCTTAGTCATAGCTGCTTCGAAATCCCTGTGATTGTCGAGCCAATCCTCAATAACGCTGAGCAGTTCCTTCTTGGACATGGATTCTTCTGCCAGCTGCTTGTTTTTCCTGACATAATCCTCACAGGCAGCGAGAATCGAATCGTAGCCGTTCATGGCGCTGTTATCGATGATTTGACGGTTTGCAGCATCCACAATGATGTACTGCTCACCACGGCGGATGATAGAGATACCTTCATCAGCCGTTTTCTTTTCTTCCTTGATATTGCCGCCGACATCGAATTCCGGCAGCGAATCATCGGTCATGATTTGCTCGATGATGGTATCGAGGTCCTGCGTATAGTCCTTGGAAATCGTATAGCTTTCTGCTTTGGCAAAGACCTGTTTCGTGATACAGGTGATTACCGCGTCCAGGAACTTGTCAGGGTTCGGAATCTCGATTTCATACATCATGTTATCGCGGATATTCCAGACAACACCCTGCTTTAACCCGGTAGCCAGCATATAGCAGGCACATTGCAGGAAATGCTTGTGCGCGAGCGAAGACACGAATTTCAGCAAATAGACCTTGTTGTCCTTCACGACATCCGCCATGCCGCTGATAACAAGTTTCTTCTTTGCCTTGGTATCTACCATGGCAGTCAACTCACAGCGTTCCTGTACGGACTCGTCTGGAGTGAACACCATAGACAGGCGCTTGTTCAAGTCGGTTTCCTGCGCTCTCGTAATAAAGGGCAACTCAACCTGTTTCACATACCGGTCCTGACTCGTCATCAGCATCGTCAGGAACAGGACCTTCTCCTCCACGGATTTCCAGCTGGAAGGCAGCGCTACCTTCTTGTCGTTATGCAGGTACATGTAGAATGCAATCGCGCTGTCGATATCGTAGTAGTCGAAGAAGTTCGCCTGCTGGTAGATGCCGATGCAGGGAGCCAAGTCAATCATCGCATCCGAATGCTTGATTTCGATTTCATGTACATCCTTATGGAAGACCGGCGTCGTATTGATGAGCTGGTAGCAGTGCTCTACATCTTCATCGAACTTGAAGTCGAACATCTCAGAGATATCGAACTTTGTATTGAACTCCTGATTCATCTTGACGGGAGTCATCAGGGTCTTATCGCTGACCAGCCCAAATCTGTCCTCTTTTTTCGGAGGCTCTACAAAGATGACCTCATCTTTACCGCGACTCGCCGCAACGCAGAAAAGGTTTCTCAGAATCTCATACCGCGCCATAGGCTGAAATACACGGGAACACCAGTAGGATTCCGTGAAATCAAAGACAACGCAGATAGGGCGCTCCATGCCTTTACTGCCGTCAAAGGTCGTAAAGATACCGACATCTGCGCCAGGTGCTACATGCTTTTCACCGTCCGGTTCCTTGATGCTGGCATATACATGGTTCTTGTCATAGAGGTTACCGGGTCTTGCTTCCAGTTCATTCAGAACCTTTACCATAGACCCCGTTCTGGCTCCGAGACACAGGACATCCTTCGGGTTCTTGGTATCCAGATAGTCTACCACCTGTTCACGGGACATGGTCGATACCTTACAGTTCTTGTTCACGCCGTTGATATCCTTGCCCCAGATATTTCCGAGCCGCTGTGCGAGGTCATGGGACAGGCGGAAACATTGCGTGAAGTTGACCTGCGTGTGCTTGCCTAAGAACTTATGGATGAACGACCAGATATCCAGCGAAGTCTGGTCATAGATTTTTTGCTTCATGTCCCCGACTGCGATGATTTGAAGACCGGGGTTCGATTCCTTGATGTATTCGAGCATCTTCGAGATTTCCTCGTTGATGTCCTGATACTCGTCGATGATAAGCACATCAAAGTGCCCGACAGGAACGCGCTTCTTCAAGACCATTCCAATCTGCTCGCCCTGTCCGACATTTTTGATGCCGCGCCGGTACAGGATTTTCGAGGCAAATCCATGATAGTTCTGGACCGTGACATTATCGTTCAGAATCTTTTCCTGCGCATCGAGTTTCAAAAGCCGGTTATAGGTCAGGTACAGAATTTCCTTAGAGGAATCAAACTCGTTGCACAAGACATTGATGGTGGATGTCTTACCGCTTCCGATACAGGCATCGCACAACACATTTTTCCCGTCAAGCGCCAGCCGTACAAGGTCCTGCTGTTCGCTGGACAAGTCTTTGAGCATCATTGTAATCCCTCCGAATAGTAGATTGGCAGGCAACAAAAAGACCCTGACAGCTATCACAACAGCCATCAGGGTATATTTTTTAGTCTATAATTTAGATTGTATGCAGTTCGCACAAATGTGCAAGGGGCTGTTGATAAAAATCTCTGTTTGTATATTTTATTTCATCTTCTGACCGCCAGCAGAAAGGGGTTAGATGAGCATGGGTGATGTAGTGTCCCTATACCAACTCGATAGATTCCGCCTCGATACGATGCCATTTATCTGTGCTTGCATCGTATTCCAGCACATCTTTTCCGACCATTTCCCCGTTTTCGATATACTCTAAAATGTGTCGGACCCGCATTTGCGGATTATCGTTCCTCGCGTGCCACAACGCGATATCCTTGTTGTCGATGACGAACGCAGGTTTATAGCTGACAAAGGGGCTACCGAGAGGCTGCGTTTGTCTACTTGCCTCGTAGTATGATTTCACATAGCCATCACGGGAAGTGTTGCGAATAGCGCGGGCACCTTCCTTGTCGCCTTGCTCGTCCAAGGTTTGTGCAATTTCGTCCACACACCGACAAAAATGCGTGGGGTCTTGACTGTATTTGGCAAAAATCAGTTTTCTGATTAACCGCATTGTGTCTTGCTGCGTCACAAGCATGCTCCCTTCACTTTTCTGTCGAAACCAAAAAGATTTTCTTAGAGAAAGTTCCCTTCTCTGCTGCTTTCTGGCTCCGTACCTGTTCAATTTCTCGTTTGGAAACAGCGCAAGTCTTGCCCATAGCGTACATGACCTCCATCACATCCGCCATCTCCTCAGCGCAGTCCAGAACGCTCCGCTCCTTGGCTGTGTAGGCTTCCAGCAGTTCGGCGACCTCTTCCTGCAGTTTGTTCATCAGAGCGTCCTCGTACTCTTTGTCGGACAGCGTGCGCGTCACACAGGTTTCCCCGTTCTTCTCAATGATAGCCGGGATATTATCCCGAACCAGCTTTTGGTACATCATAGTTTTACGCTCCTTCCAATCTACAGTGCCGCAGCGGTATGCGCAGCTTACGGTAGGCACTTTCGATTTCTCGTTCATCCGCGACTCCTTCAAAAACTACGCAGCCCTTTTGCTGCTGTTTAGATAAGTATGTGGGCAAATCATCGTTTGTGACGGGAATGAAAGAGTATCCCCGCTCGCTGGCGTACATAGCTGCCAAAGCAGCCATCTTCTTACCGGATTCTGCTGCAATGACGACCTTTTTCCGTTTTGCCAGCATTCTGTCGAGGTATTCCGACATCTGCTTGCGGGACTTCGTCATCGATAACGGCGTTCCTGCAACTCCGCAAAAGAACCAATCCTCTTCGCAGATTTTGTCCTCACACTCTTGGCATTTCAGGTAGACGACATTGCCGTTTGTATACGGACAATAATTCCCCAAACTCATACCTTTTTGAAATATTTCTCGACATACTCATCCGGCAGTGTAATGTGCATCTTATCCGGTCCGGTGAATTCCTTGAAGCTCTGCTCGCCACCGCACCAGACCAGACGCCAAATGGTCCCACGCTTTACCCGATATGGAATTTTCTTGCCATCTTGACCGATGGCATCAAGCCATACATCGAACGGCTTGACGCATTTGTAGTTGGTATTGTACATGCTAATCCTTTACTTTTTGGGCAGCACCCAAATCTCAACGTTCACATTCCAAGCATTGGCGGCTTCTTCAATGAGATTCAGCACCGTTACCCAGTTTCCGCCTGCCAGCCCGCAGCCGAGACCGTAAGGGACGCGGAAAGTTGCATTAGGATGTTCTTTCATTACTCTGAAAAGAGCCGTTCCCAGCGCTGCGTAGTTCGTCTGGCGCTTATCTCTGCCGAAACTCAATTGCCCGAACAGGTTGGCAACATACAGCTGCGGGGCAACCTGAACCATCTGAAAGTCGCCGAGTTTCTCAGGGCTACAAACCTTCACATACTCGTCGAACACAACGGGCCACTTATCCCGAATCTGTCTGGCAAGACCCGCACCCATTGCGGCACGACAGTTCACCTGATGGCAGATGATAGTATTCTCGTTACGAGTCGGCGGTGTTAAGATATTGCCCTCAATAAGGTTAACACTCATAGTCATTCACCAATGTCTAAGATTTCGTATTTTCTCGCTGCAAACCCCAGCAACTCATTGTAGATGCGGGTTGCGATTTCCAAAAACTCGGTATCGCAGATTTCTTTTCTGCGCAGGAAACGGTTGTCCTTCTGCATTTCCGCAGCGGTATTTGTTACGATAGCCCAGATGCAGCTGTTAATGACAACGGGTGGCACAATGTCGTCTGCCCAATTCTCAACTGCATATTCGCTGACCGCATATTGCGTATCATACACCCCATCGTTAAGTTTCGCGCTATAAAACTTTGCCTGTCTCTCGCCCATGATGGAGTTTATGATGCTCCGGGCAGTCTGGATATCTTTGCCCTCCACATTGCAGATTTCAGGACCAAAGAAGCCTTTCGTCTTGTTGCTGAGAAGGACAAGCTGCATTGCCAGCGCCGTGGCGCACTTGGAGAATTTCTTGGCATAAGTATCCGGTATCTCAACAGGAATATATTCAGCCGCAGGACCCTGCAGATAGTATTTCTGTGTATCTTTTTTGTCGTGCGAACTCTCGAACAAAATCGAGGGCAACGCAACCATAATCGCTTCATTTACATTTGCTTTAACAGTTCGTAAAACTGCGATATTTGCCAGCATTCTTTTACCCTCCTCGCTTTTTACTGAGCCTGATACTTGGCGATAATTCGTTTTGCTTCCCTTTTCGGTACGCCGAACAGAGATACAGCAATCCGACTCAGTTTATCCTTCTGTGTGGTGTCTGTCAGGAGCACGATGCGATGTAAATCATGGATGTCGGTAGCGACAACCACCTGAGCATATCCGATTATATCTTCATCGAACAGCCGCTTTAATTCTTTTGCAAACTCTTCCCTGCTGAGTTTAAGCATATAATCGCTGTTAATGAACATGTCGAGTGGGAAAATATGCTCGTTATCGAACTCCTTCGGATGCGAATTTGCAAGGTCAAGTTCCGGGCGAAACACGGTTTTATCATGCACCAAACCGTAAATAATGCCGGCCGCTTCTCCGCTTTTGCAATCAATTACAAATTGTCCTCGCTGTGCATCAGCCATAGGTTGTCCCCTCCGCCAGTTTTTCGTATATATTCTGTGTGCGTGTGTTGTTTTCGTCTTTGTGCATGAGTACGACATTTGCCATGCTGGTATAATAGCTGGCTACACTGTTACCTTCTACGGTAAACTTTATATTCTGCCCGTCATCGACTACCTCGTAGCTGATGAGTTTATTCGTGACCCACTGATTATTGTACCGGAAGTATATGTAGTTGTATTCCGTGGCTGCGGTCTCAGGCGTCATGTTTTTCTCCGAACCCACCGACTCGACAGTCTCAGGAGTTGCCATCTGAATGATTTGCGCAGGCAAGTCCTTGATGCCGTCCATGGTCTTGTCTGCCACCTCACTGCATCCCTCGAACGCTACAGAAATGGCTGCGACAGCCAAAAGAAAGAGTGCCTTATGAACAAACGAGATAAATTGCTTCATAGACATGCCCCTGAAATATCTTCGATGATACGGAATGTTTTGCTTGTTTTGATACTTGCATTATACCATGAAGTTGTATTGAATACAACGATGAACGCTATATGTTCACGGATTAGATACATTTTTGGCAAAGCAAAAAACGCCCGCAAAAAGAAAAGACCAGCCTGTTAGCCGCAGGCAGGTCTTTCTTCGCAGTGAGCATTTAAAGTCGGCTCAGGACCCTATTCGTCTTTACCGAAGCAACGCTGTCAACGCTGTTCAGTATGTTCTATTGTATGCCAGTCGCACGGTTCGTCAACTATGTTTTGCAGCTACACATCAGAAAGGAGTCTCCCCCGCTGATGTAGGCAAGACTCCTAATTGGCTCAGCTTAATCTTCGAGGTCGAAGCTATACCCTTTCTTATCCATCGTCACGAAGCCATTGCGGGTCTGACATATGCTGTCACCGAAATAAACTTCGAGGGTCATGCCGGTGTCCTCGCCATCCAGCCACTGCGGGCGCATATAGGTCGCAAGGTCGTACAATACGCCGACAGCGTAGGCAATCAGTTCATCGCTGTTCATCGCTTCGTTGACCGCATCGTCATCGGCCTCAACAGTGATGCCGATGGAAGCGGTAATGGTATCGGGTGTGTTGTCGTCTACGTGACGAGTAGCGGTTAGTTCAAATTTCAGGATGTTAGTTTCCATAATATGTTCTCCTTTGTGTTGATGTGTGTTTGCTTGCTACACTTTCAATTCTAGGCCGTTCGCATAGCTGGTCAACTACCCCATCACCCTGAAATCCGGCTAGGTCGGATTTTAAATTTCTTTTGTAAACAAAAAAAACAGCCCGCACAGAACCAAATCTGTACGGGCTATTATTAGTCATGGGGATGTTCGTGGCAAGGTTCAGGCGGCATACCATGCGGGTCAGGCTCGGGGAAGTGGCCATGGTCCCCGATGATTTCCGAAGTACGGATACCGTTCGCTTTCCGGCAAGCCTCGATGGTCTTAGAAAGCACTTCCTTGACATCGCGCGGGTTCTTGATACGACGGATATCGATTTCCGGCGTCATGGCATCCGTGGAGCAGAGATGAATGCTACCGACACGGCAAAGGCGCTCATAGAAGTTCTGCTTGAACGCGATGTCCCGGACGCGGTACAGCTGAATCTCATCCTCGCGCAGGTTGAAGCAGCCACGTTGGATGATAAGTTTGGTTTCGGTCAGGGTGTACTTCGTGAAGGACAGGGGCAGAGAAAAGATGGTATGGCGTTTGCGGTCAGTCCAGAGAATTTTCTCCTTGTCCAAGTCGATGCCGAACTCGCCGTTTTTGAGTGTGGACATGGTATGGCTCCTTTCATGATGGGATTTGTTTGGATTGTTGGTATTTGAATTTGGTGCGGGATGGCGGTTTGTATTATTTACATTATACCATTTGTTTTTATAATTTACAATTATGCAATGAGGTGGCATAAAAGATTATAGTTCTAATTTCGCCCTTATATCTTTTGAAATTCTGTTGAAGCATTTTGATACAATTCTCGAAGGACCTTGTCTTTTGATGCAATAAGCAAAATAGAACTGCTATGAGCCGCAATCGGTGCCCAATACATGCGCCTATTGAGTTCTTCTGTTGACTGCGTGTGGTCAATAAGCCTATTATTTCCTGAATGTCCGTTCTTTGACGAGAACAAAACTCCAACATGTGATGCTAATGGAACCCATACCTCCAGAACATTCTTGTTTTTTACAGTAAAGATTGTTACTGGCACATTAGAAGTTATGAATGTTTCCCGCGTATAGCAAAATTGATAGCACAACGTATTCAAATACTTACACAAGTCTTTTGTTTGAAATTCTTCATGCTCGCCATCGTTTGTTGAAATAATTGTTCTATTGTAAGCTTGTTTCAAAAACGAATCCATGAACCTTTTCCAATCATTACCACTCCCGTCCGACTGGCATTTTAAACTATTACACATTTTCTGGTAAATCGATTTATTCCTGAGATATAGTTGCGCTACAAATTGAACCAGCGCCTCTTTTTCAGACTTACTTAGAACCAATGCCGAATTGATGTTTTCCCTGTTATTTGAAATGTTAATTATTTTATCTACAAGCACCTTTTGCTTTGCTTCGTATTTTGAAAACGAATGCTCTGTTTCGTTGTGCAAAATGTATTTATCATCGTATTTACTTTCATACAAATCATCACAGACGCACAACCCGGAAACTGCCATCTTCTTTGGGCGAGGGTTGATTACCGTGGCTTCAAGTGAATAGACTATTCCGTGTTTTCCCGGAATCGAAAAATTAGCCATATAAAATTGCGGAACAAAGTGTTCTTTTTTAGTTCCATTCTGTGCGTTCAAAGTCATAATCTATCATTGCCCCTTTCTTCAAAATAAAAAGCCTCCCACCGCAGTCAGCATGCTACTGATTACGATGGGAGGCTCAAACCTTTTGTGATAGTCTTATTATACCACGCTTCGTGAATTACTCAAGGCCAATCTCAATAATTCAGTCAATGTCCCAATTGCCAAAATCATCTGCAGGAGGCTCGTTGTACCAGTCATACTCCTCTGCTTTTTCATCATCCAAATCGTCATCAAAGAAGTCGTCATCGGTGACGGGAATGTCTTCCTTGATGTCCTGCTGTGGCACGAACGTGGCAGCGGTAGCGTTATAATCGCCGTCTTCAAGCACTACTTGCACAGTAGCAATATCCCCTACTTCGGGGACAGAACCGTTCTGGACGGATGCATCGGGGTTACGCTTGACATCCACCTCGACATCGAGTGCCGGGATGAAGACCACGATGGTCATGTGGGTGACGGCAGTCACAGTGCCGGAGTAAGCTACTTCGTTTTCGTGAATGTCCTGGCGGACGGTTTTCTTAGTATTAAACATTAACTTCTACCTCGCTAATTTTGTATGCTTCATCGTGGACCTCCCCACCTAAACCTTTCGGCTATAGTTGGGGCTTCTCCGTGGGTTGTAACCCCACGGTAAGTCTCTGCGTAACCCGAAGGTAGAGATACGACCCGAACTTAGCTAACAATGCCTGACGGCATTGGTCGCCACATAGGGGTTAGTCTCCCGCAAAGTTCTCGCAACACAGTGTAATCCCAACAGATGGGCCCGGGTTGTTGAGTCGCCACGGGGGGGCTCAACAGTGAATGCAACTGTTTAAGGGAGTACAATGTGCATTGGGTTCTACGCTCAATGTCAGGAACTTTAGCCTTACACTGAGACCATGCCTTCTTTGACATGGGTTTTGTTACCTCGCGGATGAAATACCGGGCACCAATGTTATAATTGGGAGCTAGAAAACCCGCAGGCTTTCCTGTGGTATGAACGGCTCCTGTTTTTGAATTTTTTTGTAAAATAACGACCTAGCAGCTTGGCCAACGGTATAGAATGCATGTATAATATATGTATGAAATGATACTACATAACTGTCGGAGGAATCTTTATGGCATTGCCCGGTATGCTTGAGCTTACGAAGGAACAAACACAACGGCTTGTGAATATCATCGAGGATAAGCAAGGTTGTATTTGCAACGTATCTAATAGTATGCGCACAGTCTGGATTACTTCTGATGACGGTGAAAATGAACTTAGGGTTTCATTTCTTTGTAATTTTGCTTTGGTTATTTCACGTGTTAGGTTTTCTATAAAGCGTCATGGTACAATGTCTCTGTTGCTCGATGCGTTGAAAGAAATTTGCGAAGACTATGGTGTGCATCGTATCGTTATGCAATCTGTACTAACTCGTGAAATGGAAGTCTTTTGTCATAAAGCTGGGTTTCGAGCAGACCCGAACGCAACAATGGAGGTTGATGGGATTCTTACAGGGGATTATAAATTGGATTTTTGAAAAAATACGACATTTGTATTCCCATCTGTGCCGGTGAACATACCGAACATGAAAGAGCGATATTTTTTCATGATATGCTCCCACCATTACATATCCGACTTCGCCGCGTTGCACTTCTTGCACAGCATCTGCAGGTTGTTGTCGGTGGTATGCCCGCCCTTGCTCCAAGGAATGATGTGGTCGCCTTCCATATCCTCAAAGGCGTACTCGGTGTTGATGCCATTTACAACGCACAAGGGGCACTTGTGACCCTGCCGCTCATAGGCGCGAAGCTTCTGTGACTCAGTGAACGCGCGAAGGGACAGATGCTTTTCGTCGCGCCAAGTGCGGTCAGAGAGGATGAACGGGATGATACCTGCCTTCTTGGTCACATCATCATCCATCACGAGCTTCTTGATGTCTGCTTCCAGAGCATTGCTGTTGTACTGCTTTGTATGGTACTTGTTGTAGAGCAGTCCCCATGCCTGTGCATCCGTAATCCCCTTCCGCTTCGTCGGGAACAACATCTTCGCCCAGTTGATGACAGACTGGAAGTAAAGCCAGAGGTCATTGGCGTCCTCGTCATGCTGGTGAACCGCCATGTACATCTGCCCAGATTCAAGGCCATCGCGGTCAGCAATCCATGCCAGTGCTTTTTCCAGCAACTCCTGTCGAATCGGGTTGCCCTTCAAATAGCCGTCAGCCATCTTCGCAGCGACACAGTTGCGTTTCGAGAAATAGTTCTTGGCATCGGCCAGCCAAGGTCCTGTATAGGTAGCATTCAGCAGTTCCTGCGGAGTCAGAACCTCGCCAGCGATGTTAATGCGCTTGAACCATTCCAATTTTTCGGCTGCGGTGCCTTCGCAGATGTAGACCGTCAGCTCATAGTCCAGAATTGCCTGCTTTTCCTCGTTGGTCAAGTTTTGGAAGAACTTGTCGTTGCCATTGATTTTGATAGGAAAATCCTTGTTGATGTACTGGGCAATAGAGACGGTACGCTGCTGCCCATCAAGAACCTCGTATGTGTCAGTCCCGGTCTTAGACCAGTACATGACATTCAGCGGAAATTCGTTCATTACGGAATCGATGACGGCTGCACGCTGCTTCTCCCCGTAAATGAACTCACGCTGGAAGGACGGGCGAATCGTAAGACGGTCATTGTAGCCAAAGACACCGCCATCGCCATTATCCTTGTAGTTCTCGACAAGGTCAGATACCTTGATTTTTGTTTCTGTGATTTTCATGATTGACCTCCTTATCGATTCAACTGCTTGCGGAAATCTTCCGTCCACATTTCGCTTCCGTAGTGGACTGATACCAAATTGCCAATATCAGATGGTTCTTTGCAATCATCAGAGTACACAATAGTAACGTTCTTCAGTCCGCACTTATGAATCAAATACCCAAGTTCAATGAAAACATTTGGCCTCGCTTGTTTATATGCATTACCTTGAGTATCGGTGACTTTATCATCGCCAGACATAAGAACCACTGCTTTTTCGCAGTCCATCGCATTCCTTGAAAAAGCATCCCACACACTACCAGCATACTCGGAAATATCAAGCGTTTTGGGGCAAAACCCAATATTCTTTTCGATGAAATCCTTGATTTTAAGCATTACATATTCGTTTTGGTGCGAATATACAATAAACACATTTTTGCTTGTCATTACGACATCTTCTCCTTCGATTTCTTTATCTGACATTTTTTCAAGCCTTCTAAGCGTATGTTTAAGTACCGCAACAACAGTATCTGATTTTTCTGGAAATGAATTGTGCCAGGATATAGGTTGTTGCCTTATACTTTTCAGCAACGATTTCATATCGTCGGATAACATGCCCAACTCTGCTAAAGCATCTTCTACATCCATTGTCCACTCAGCCACATTGGGTTGCAGCTTATTGTCTATAAGCGATTGAATTTCTTTCGCTTGCATGTTAAATTCTTCCTTTCCGTTGAATTAAAATGCGTGCGTAGCATCCTTTCTTGTTTACTACACCGCTTCCGAGTCCACCGCCATATTTTATATTTGGGTTAAATCCTAAGGAAATGAGTGTATCACGGTAATTTGCCCATGAATTTCCACAAGCAATTCCAACAATCTCAAACTCATCCGGATTATATTTATCCAAGAATGTAATCGGCACTCCCATAACGCCCTTGTAGTCCGCCGGAATGTCCGCAACCCTATCCACATTGATGGCATCGTAATTATCGTAGTGGGGGTAGCGCTCCTCCGCATCCGGCAGAGGATTTCCGTCTTCGTCATAGTACCTCTGCCAAAGAATCAACTTTTTGTGGCGTTTCTGAATGTCGAGATTGGTATACCACAATTTATTTCCGAATTTTTTGATTGTCCCATCAGGTTGGGTAAATTCTTTTACAGAAGAATATCCAAGCCAAACTTCATTATCCTTTAGCATTGGGAAAATTTCTTTGTAGGTAATCCAGTTGAGGTCTCCGATGATAACGAATTGTTTGTTATGCTCACGCAAGCACTGAACATAGGCTCTCGCAAGGGAAAACGGCGGATTCGTTATCACAATATCGCACTCATCCAGCAGTTTGATGCACTCAGCGTTTCGAAAGTCACCGTTCCCCTCCAAAGGCGTTTTGACTCCGACTTCCACATCATTGTCATCCCCACCCTCGTACTCCATCTTGTAGGTGGGCTCGGTGCGGTCGTAGTGCGTGGAAATCAGCTTCTTTAAGCCGAGTTCGGCGAAGTTCAGATGGAAATACCGCCAGAAAGCAGACCAAGTGGGGTCGTCGCAGTTGCAGAGTACGACCTTGCCCGCGAAATGCTTTTTGTAGTGCCGCAACTCCTCTGCGACATCCTCGATTCTGGTGTAGAACTCGTCGTTCTTCGCGTCCTTTGCCTTATGCAGGTTATCGTTCTTTGCCATCTCCGTATCCTCCCAAAAACAAAACCCCCGATGCCAAAACATCTGAGGTGTAAAAATCAATTACTTATCGTTCAGAATCGCCAGCAACTCATCGAGGCTGGTCACATACCGGTATTTCCTCGCCATTTCGTCAGGCACCGGAATCAACTCACTCATGTAATAAAGAACCTGCACGCCATTGCTGATGCATTCGTTGTACTTGTCGGTATCCCGCTGCTTTCGCGCCTCGAAATCCCTGTCATCGCTGCCGTAGGGGTAAAAGTGCTGCACGCCCTGACACTCGATGGCGATGTTCTTGCCCGGCAGGAAGAAATCCAGACGCTTCTTCCCCATCCACGGAAACATCTTTTCCCGCTGATACTCGATGCCATTGCATTTGAGCATCATAAGAACATCGTTTTCGAGGTAGGACTTCTCGCGCAGGAAATCTTCCGTATTTCGGTAGATTACCGGCTTGGCAGTCTGACTGATAGCCTTGTTGGGGTTCAGCTTTTTGTAGTGAACAGTCGTCGGTCGGACATAGACGACCTTGCCGCTTTGCAGATGCCGGAAATGTCCGCAACGCTCAGATTGGAGCACGCAGAACCCGGCAAACGCCCGTTTCCCAGCACCGTCATTCACATAGACGACGATGCCCTTTTTGAGGTCCACGATAGTCTGCTTGGAGGTATTCAGGCATTCTCTAACATCCTTGACCGTTTCCTGCTCTCCGTTCGCGTGTACGATGCGCTGCTCGACCTTCCGACTCAAACGCCGCCGTTTCCAAAGGCATATCGTGTGCAGCCAGATTTGCAGTATCAGCGCCGCTGAGCTCGGAGCCGTCACGGTGTTCCGTTCATGTAGGGAATCGCGCTCGGTTCGCAGCCACCGTTCCAGCAGGTTGCCAGACTCGTTCAGAACGGAAAGGTAGCCGTATACCCCATTCCGGGTGTTCACTGCCATCATTAGCCCGTCCATACCGAATTCCTTCTCAGCCCTTCTCAGCTCGACAAATGCCGCCATTTCCCGCATCCGCCAGTTATCGGTAGGCATGACCATAGCACATGTATTCTCGCCCTCAAAGCCTACGAGAATTGGGCACAGGAAGGTTGTATTACCCCTTCTATGGACAAGGATATACAAAGAAGCACCGTAGGTATCGTCTACCTTGATGGTGTACTCATCGTAGGGTTCAAGACCATACTCGCCACGATTCAGCCGGAAATCACTGATGACCGATTCGTTGTCGGTCGTAAGTTTTGCAATGGTAGGCAACTGAAGGATTCGAGTAAGGCCCTTGACGACCTTATAGCAATCCGTACCCTGCCTCTGCATCCGGTACTTGTCATGCGTCAAGTAGAATTCGCGTTGCCATTCGGCGCTATTATTATTCATGTAAAATCCTCGCTCACGGCTACTTAGTGCCGAGAATCTGTAGGTATGTTATTTTTCTGCATCGAGTGCTTTCAGCATCTGTTCAGCCAATGCCATAGAAAGCAGCAGCGGGACGGCGTTGCCGATTTCTAAGCGTTTCAGGCAATCCGAGCCGTAGAACTGATAGTTGTCCGGAAAACTCTGCAACCGTGCTCCTTCACGTATCGTGAGTGCCCTCGAATCTCTCGGATGGATGCATCTTGATGAGGACGGACAGGCAAAGTTCCGAGTGATAGTAGTGGCGGGTTTCTCCCACCAGAGTTTCGCGTAGGTGTTCTTGAACCCGCTCTTTGGTCTGAGTTCTTCCGGCAAATCATCTTTGCCTTGCCCATCTTTGAGCGCCGCCATTATTCTGCGAAGATGGGCGCTGTTGTTCGGGGCTTTATGCTCCGTGAGCGTAGCGGATGCACTCTGCCGGACCCATTGAAGGAATGTATTGCCGGGAGGAGCGGCATACACGGTGCTTTCCTCCCCGCACGAGAGCGCAGGCAGGTCTTTAAGTGCATCTTGCAGCGTCACATACGGTAGTAGTCCTTCTCCGTGGGTAGGTTCCGGGTATTGAAAGTCATTCTCGCCCAAGAACCCAACCAGAATGACCCGTTCCCGCAGCTGCGGTACACCGTAGTCTACGGCATTGAGGATTTTGTATTGGAGGCTGTACCCAATATCCTCGAATTCTTTGCGGACATGCTCAAACAGGGCTCCTTTATCCATGCTCAGAATGCCTTTGACATTCTCGAACAAGAAGGCTCTCGGATGCAGGATACAGAGAACGCGCTTGTATTCCATGAAAAGATTTGCCCGCGCATCCATTTGGCGTTTACCAAGCGTGGAGTACGACTGACACGGCGGACCACCGACCACGACATCCACTGTACGGTTTCCTATCGCTTGACGGAGGACATCTTCGGACAAATCTTTGATGTCTCCTTGCAGCATATTGACCGCAGGATGGTTGAGGGTATATGCTTTCGCAATATCCTTTTGCATCTCGTTCGCCAAGATGATTTCATAGTGCTCGTTTCTTGAAAATCCGTAACTCAATCCTCCGACACCTGCGAACAGGTCAACGACGGTGTATTTCCTTGTCTCTGGCATGATGACTCCAATAAAAAATCCGGCACGAATCACTCATACCGGACAATGACTTTCTTGCTTTTCAATTTCATTCAGAATACGGTACAGTTCCGTTCCCACGACTCTTGCGAGTTCACAGGGTACTGCATTACCGATTTGCTTATACTTGCTCGTCAGATTCCCGCAAAAAACCATATCTTTCGGGAATGTCTGGATAGCAGCTGCTTCTCTATAAGACAGCCGTCTGGTACTGCCTTTCTCCCCGAACTGCCAAAGGTCTTTGCCGACCTTCACCATGTCTGGCGACCCGGGCCAGAGAGGCACTTGCTTAGCCATCGCAGGAATCGTGAACGATACGCTGTCCCATCCGCGTTTCCGGTTCCGGGACATGTAGCGCGAGGAGTAGGCTTCTTTGCAGATTTCATCGTCCGTCGCCGGGGCTAAACCCTCTAATGCCTGCCGGATACTGATGCGGTCAGGAAACGGTGCAGGAACATGAAATTTCGCGCCGTACCTCTCAGCAAGGTCTTTTCGGATGCCCACAAGAAGGATTCGCTGTCTATCTTCCGGGACATGATAGTCTGCAGCATTGACAAGGTTGATGGACACCACATATCCCTTGCTCTCGAAATCTGCGATGATAGCGTCCTTGATTTTCCCGCCACCCAGCGTCAGCAAGCCTTTGACATTCTCAGCAAGGAACAGCTTCGGCTGCTTCTTCTCGACCAGCTTGACGCAATGACGGTAGAGCACATTCCGGCTATCGTCGATTTTCCTCGGTCCCGATAAACTGAAGCCCTGGCACGGGAATCCGAAAGAAGCTATATCGCAATCCGGGATGGTATCGTAGTCCACTTTGCCGATATCGCCTTCTACCACCGTGGCATTACTCCACAACCTATGGGTCTCGCAGGCATCATGATTGAAGTCGTTCGCCCATACCGTGCGAAACCCGGCTTGCTCTAAGCCGATATCAAGTCCCCCTGCACCGGAAAACAGCGAAACATGCGTGTATACTTTGTTCTTATTCATTTTTGGTCCTATAAAAAGCCGATGCAGAATCGCTCCGCATCGGATACTTATTTACAAAAAATGAGCGTTAAATGCGCGGAATGCACAAAAAAACACACGCGCTCATTTATCGAACGCACGCGTGTGTTTAAGATGCTTTTTGTTTGTCGTTGTGCGAAAACAAATAGCGGTATCTTCAACGGCTTTGCGCCGCATCGGCGATTCGCTCTTTCGCAACAACAAAAAAATCGGCATCCTTTTCGATGCCGATAAAGTTTCTATTCGTATTCATTGCTGCTACGCCGGTCGAGCCGCTGCCCATGCAGAAATCAAGGGCCGTATCGCCCTCGTTCGTGTAGCTTTTTATGAGCCACTCACACAACGCTACGGGTTTTTGTGTGCCGTGCGCCGCACATTTCTGCTTATCGGTGGCAAAGGTCAACACACTCGTGGGAAATCTCTCGGTGCTGTCGTAGCTTTTTGCCTTGTATTTCCCGTAATCCTCAGTCATCTTGGAGTTCCGCTTATGCTCCGCCGTTGAGACTTTTCTTGGATGCCCTGAGGTCTTCTGTGGGTTATAGGTTGGCAGCTTCCTGTAAAAGACCAGGATGTCTTCATGCGCCCTTAGCGGCATCCGGTTCGCGTTGAGGAATCCTACCGGAGATGTCTTCTGCCAGATGAGGTTATACCGCCACGGAATGACTTTGCTGTCCATCAGGGTCTTGGTGTATGCTCCCGCCGAGAATAGAATCACTGCGCCGTTTTCGGTCAGGATTCTATCCAACTGCGTCCAAATCCCCTGCTGTTTGTTTTGGGTCCAATCGGACATAGCATCAGCATAGGAAATCCCCGCCTTGTAGCAGGAAAGAAGAAACTCTGTCAGGCTTAGCCGCTTCCCGTCCTTCATGATGAAATCCTCAAACGGCAATACCGTATCCCAAGCCTGATGCGTGATACCGTAGGGCGGGTCCGCTAAGACGAGATTTACGGAATTTGCCGGAATCCCGTTCAGTTTCTCGCAGCAGTCTCCCTGCATCAGCGTAACGGTGCTCATGCTTTACCTCGGAACAGTTCCTTCAAGGCATCCAGCTGGTCAGCCTGAACCCTGCCGTCTCGGATGATGGTGAAGAATCCGCCATCATCGAGCAAAGCTCGGTCCTGCTGCCCGTACATCGTCACGATGCCCATGTGCCGGCCTTTGAGGTAGTTCAGCATATCCTTTTCCGGGAACTCTTCCCGGAACCGCCACGAACAGATACTGAACGGAGCGTACTTATTGATGAAATCCTCGCTGTCACTGTGAAATGCCTCGTCCCGATTCTGGTATCTGTGATGCCGCGCCGTAGTCGCAAGGATATCTACCCCGTGGACCGTAGGCGCATCGGTATCGACTAGGGGTCCGAACACGACCAGTTCCTGTACCTGAAACACAAAAGGTCTTTCCGCCTCGCTCTTATTGATGAGAATGGCCCGCTCAATCGCTTCCAGACACCGTTTCTGTGCGAGCGCTCGTGAATATTGCCGCTTCTTTTCCGCCATGACTATTTCCTCCGCAAAACAAAAAAGCCCCGCGCAGACATTTCATCCACGCGGGGCTAGAGCAAACTATGAGTTTTTAGAAAACTGCTGCCGTCTGCAAAACGACCGGCACCACCGTACCGAGAACCAGAGTCAAGGTCATCATAACCGCCATGACAAGAGAAGCAGCCTTCTGGGCTTTCTTTCGATTCCGCATCTTTGTACCTCTTTTCGAGAAAAATCAAGCCGCAGAGAACGAATCCCTGCGGCATACATACTAAATCACCTTATATTCTCCATTGTATCCAATTCGCACGAATGTGCAACTGCCAAGCGACGAACACGAAAATTTTCAGTCACCGGGCTTGCCGCCTTCCTTTCTGCAGCCCGTTAGCAACCTACCGAGCGGCAGCAGCTGAATTCCCAGCGCGTTGCCTATCCCAAACTGCTTCGTTCAGAACGGAAACAAGGCGAACCCCTTCCTGTGCCATTCGCCCTTGTATCCTTATGTACTTTTTTGTATCTTTTTGTTGTTTTTCCTATTGCAATTCCACCAGCGTTCCCGTATAATAGTTACAGAATGATACACAAAGCTACAAAATGATACATGCGAAAGGAGTCGCTATATGTTCTCTGTCAAGCTGAATGCCCCTGTCCTGTTTCGCAAGCAGCTGCCGATGATTGCCGAGGCATTGCATGTTGATGAGAAGGTCCTTGAAGATTTCATGACTGTTTCGGCTTTTTATGGCGTTAAAGATGGCAAAGGAACGATTGTCCCTATAAAGAAAACGGATACCGTTGTCCATATCGATTATAAGGCATATGATAGCTACTACTTTGTTGTCGAAGCTATCCTGCAATACGCTAAAGACATCGATGCCTCTGTTACTCTACCTGTCATCACTGAAATCGAACTCGGTACAGATGTTTTCAAGAAGATGGCTCCTGACCAGCTTTCAGATATTGTATATCTGGCAAAACTGCTCCGCGACAGCAACGGCCGCATTCCAAGGCTAAAAGAGTTGAATGCGCCGTACATTCTTGTTGCCAGCGAGTGCGCACACCTGTGCAAAAAGGTAGAGTGCCTTGAAGACAACGCACACATGCCGTCCCCCTCCAAAGACTTAAACGGACATATCTATGCTTCCTTGCATGATATCGGCTATTCGATTCTTGACGGCTGGCTGAACAAGGATGACAGTTCTGAGTATAATGATAAGGAGAATGCGGGATATGACCCCGATAAGCTGGCGGCGCTCGTCAAGAAAGCCATCGGTACGCGGACACAGGAGCAGTTTTCCCAGACATCGCATCTCGGCCGCGTATATGTGAACCGTCTTGCGAACGGCAAAACACAGTCTCAGCCTACCGAGGTTACCTTGAAGAAAATCGCCAAGGCAACGGATGCCGTGACGGAAAACGAGCTTCGTCAGGCATGCGGTTATGAGCCGCTTCCGGGTGAGGATGTCGTGGAGTCTAAGAAACGCATCGAAACCGTGGACGACTACACATGGATTCACGAGAATGTCAATTATTTCCTTGAATTCCTGAAAGCGCAGATTCCGATGGCGTTGCCGCTGTATAATCTCGTCATCCTCGAGAATCAGTACATGAGCATCCACAAGGACGGCTATGACCTTTTCGGTATTCATCGCTGCTCGGCTCCCGTCGAGTATTCTGAGGACGGTACTGTTGCGAATGTCATTTACCCCGTTACTTTCGATTTTACAAATTTTCAGCGTGGCATCCGCCTTTCTGTGGCCGTCGGGCTCTTGGGTCATTACAGCAAAAACAATGAGCTGTACATTACCGACTACATCACCGATGTCGATGCACTGTACAAGTATGCACCCTTCTTGCGCAAGGCTATCGACAAAGTAGGAGAGAATTTCAGGGAAAGCGGTGTAGATATTCAAGACTTCCCTGTTTTTTACTATACTATAAACCTGAAGAAGGCATTTACAGCAAAGCCTGTCTTTGCGAAAATGGAGAAGTTCCTGACCAGTCTTGTGAAAGTTCGTGTGGATGCACTCGGATTCTATGCTGACAACCTGAGCGACGAGACTTTCATCAAGTTCCTTAAAAACCATAAGAAGGTCATGACGAACGAGTACGCCGACATCGAAATCAAGGATTTCTACGAGAATGTTGTTGTACGGCATGGCGACATCGAGGACTTCTTTGCGGAGAACTCGGACTATAACAGCAAAGCCGCTATCGTCGCCTATGTCATCCAGAATGAGGCTTCGGACGATACCCCCCGCCGTCTGGTAGACGGATTCACCTTTGACGATGACGACAAGGAAGATAGACCCTGTGTTGCCGCCTCGAAGCGGAAAATCGAAGCATGGCAGAAAGAGCATCCCGGTAATAGCTTTAACCTGAAAGTGTTCTCTGACACTCTGAAAAAGTATGCCGATGAGTTGGGCTTAGAGTTCGGTGACGTATACTACTATCTGGTTGTCGAGGATGACAAGGCTGACGAGATGGGCGTTCGCGTCTAATACTTAACCTATAGCCTCTGACTATCCCAGACAAAAAATAATGCTGCTACCCGTTAGCTGGGCGGCAGCATTTTTGTTTTCCGTTCTGAACATGCATTATCCCGCACTGGCATCCGCACCGGGGGCCTTTCTGCTGGGGTTCCGGTGAGTACCCTGCTTGCTGGCGGCAGGCGGCAAGTAGTGCCGGTGCTCTGTGGGCCCTGCGAAAATTCGGGCAAAAAGAAAACGAGAACTGCGCCATTAGCGGAGTCCTCGCAAAAGATGATTCTTTTTGATTACAGGGTTAGTATACCTCGAGCCGCACGGATGTGCAAGAGGTCATTTGCGATTCTTTTGGGCAGGTTTCTGGCATCCTAAGCGCATCGCCTTGCAGTAAATAGCAGTGCCTGTTCGGTTCAGGGTTTTCTGCAGGGATTCGCTCGCACCTTCCACGGGAAAGCGTTCCCGGAGCACCTTTTCCTCATCAGCCGTCCAGGTCGAGCGTTTCTGGCACACAAGGCCCATGATGCTCGTATGGTTCAAGACAGAAGCGCGGCTGCGGTTGAGGTCTTTCAAAAGAGCCTCGCTTGCACCTTCCCAAGGATATCTCTCAATGAGAATATCCTCCTCTTCCTCGGTCCACCGGTGTTTATTTTCGCATCGGAGCCCCAATACGTTAGCCTTGATACCGATAAGATAGGCACTGCGCTGAAACAGTTGCACCAGTTCCTGGCTTGCTCCCTCTTTCGGGTATCGTTCAGCCAGAATCTTCAACTCCTCCTCGGTCCAATAATGCCGAGTGCCTTTTATGCCGAGCAGACGAGCCTTTCTGTTAATGGTCGCGGCGCTTCTGCAGAGCAGTTTCTGGAGGTCTTTGCTGGCACCCTCGTTCGGATACCGCTCTCTCAGAATCTCGATGTCCTCGTCAGTGAATCTCTTTCGTTTCACATTGCGAAGCCCAACTTGCTGGGCCTTGAAACGAATCGCTTGCTTTGTGCGACCTAAAGTCTTTACGAGCGAATCACTTGCGCCCTCCTTCGGATACCGCTGATTTAAAATCGTTAATTCTTCTGCTGTCCATGGTTTTGCCATGATTTTACACCTCTTTCGTTCGTTGGCAACAAAAAAAGAGCAGACGCACCACTGGGGTGAATCTGCTCTTCTTCGTCAGAATGTGAATTGTACGGAAGTCGTTTATTATGCTGCTATCTATCGTACAATTATAAGTGTATGCTATTCGCACAGCCTGGCAAGAGGAAACTGTGCTCAGAACGAAAATGGCGCTGGCTGCGCTGCATCATTTAGTTGTCGTATATCGGTATGCCGATATAGTGCGGGCGTACCCATTTTTTTGAGCGTGGCGAAGAAAACTCTCAGTATTGTGTACGAGTTGCAACTCCTACCAGTTTTGTGTCCTTGCACATTTTCCCAACGAGTTTTTGCTGAAATCCGCACTTTTTCCAGCGAGTTTTCGGTTGTATTCCATGTTTTTCTGTGGATGAGCCTATTGAGAGAAATTTTCTGCACCACTTTTTTAAAAAATCGCATGTCGTTGACACAACCCAGGCAAGGGCAAACTGTGTTCAGAACGAAAATAGCGAGACCCACGCTTTGTGCGCATCTTGTGTATGGATTGCAACAAGCCGATGCAACCCCAATAATAGCAAGCTCCGGGAGCAATACAGCCCCCGGAGCTTATTTGATGTCACCTTTTAAAAAAGATTATTTAGATTGTGCGGCAGACACCTTGAACAAAACCAGCCTGTCGGAACAATGCATCGGAACAATGTCGATTTGGTTTTGATATTGTTCCGCATATCGTTCCGAGCCTATCCCCCACAAACAAAAAAGCCCTGCACACACCAAAGCAGCATGTGCAGGGTCATTCTTTTATCCGAGAGGCCTCTCCAACACTTCAAGGATGTAGGTGAAGAAATAGAACGCGAGGTTTCCGATTTTATCGGAGTCGTGCTCGACATTTGCCATGATACGGCTCAAAGACCCGTTTTTCAGGGACTTCATGGCAGCATAGACGAGCAGATAGATGTTTACATAGGTCATCTGCTCCTTGGGCTTGTAGCCCTCGAACGCTTTCAGCTGGCACTCTCTGGAAATCTTCTGAGCCAGCGAATACCAGCTGCGCAGATAAAACTGTCCTCCCTCTTGGTTCATCTCCTGCTGTACTCGGACCTGATATTTCGGATAGTTGTTGTTGACGACCTCGGCGAACTCCGTATCCTTGAACTTATTCTGGTGGTAGTACAGCCACAGAGTCGAGTTTGCCAAGTCCATGCACGCCGCAGCCAGAAGCTGTGCCTTGTCATCTTCCAGCGGCACAGTATGCGTCACGGACTCCTCTAAAGGCTTGCCGTTGAACAAGTCTACATGCTTATAGGAATCCTTGTCAGCCTTAACTGTTGTATCGATGAATTCCTTGAAATCCTCGACCAGTGCCACATACGCCTGATACTGAATATCTTCAGTAGAATCCTGAGTATCTTCAACGAAATTTTGCTCGTTCATAGTCTTTCCTTTCTCTGTTCGGCAGTCGTTTTCAGCGGTAATATCGCTTGCCTGTATACTTCATAGTACGCAATTCGCACGAATGGGCAACAATTTTTGCGAAATAAAAAGGCAGGCTCAGAAAAGAACCTGCCATGCGTATTAGAGGTTAAAGATTCCCAGCCAGCGCCGAAACTTGATACCGAACAATTCCTGTGCCTGCTCGTAGTTCATGATAAGCTGGTTGCCGCCCGAAATCTCTGCTTCAAGGGAGTTCGGCAGCTCGTCTGCAATGTATTTCAGTTCGTACCACGGTCCATCCGGTGGATAGGAGTAAATGAGCCGGTTCTGCTTCTTATCCACCCGGAACTTGCTCGGGTCAGCCTGCCACGCCAGTTCGATTTTTTCAATCGCAGCACGACCAATGCTCTCATCACCCATGTAGTCGTTGTAATACAGGATACGCACATAGTCCGGCAAATCAATTCTGCAATCTTCGAAGATATCCGCAATCACGCTGGACGAGGCATGGAAGATATCCGGGAAGTATTCCTTGCCATTCGCATTTTCACGCATTTCCGTCGTCATCTCATCGATGCAAACAAGCATCCGTCGGACATACTCCCCGTAGAACGCGGTGGTCAACTCCGACATACTCTCATTCACTCGCTTCGAGTTCTTGGCACCGCGCTCGTTGTCGATTTTAGCACCGATTCGACAGATGATAGCCCGTTTCGAGAGGTCTTTTGTCAGCGAGGTGATTTTATTCGATGTGATAGATACAGCAGGATAGTTCACGAGCCTGTCTGAGATACCCCATTCATCGTTCTTGATTACCCGTTCTGAATGGTTCTGGAACTGTGTCTTGGCGAGGTCGTCGATGTTCAGCGGCAGTCCCTCACATACTCGTTTGAGGCCGTCTATTCTTGTGGCTGTGAAATCCTCCGTTGTGTTCATCTTGACGGTCTCACCGCACATGAGTTTGACAAGGAACTTGATAAAGGTCGTCTTGCCGCCATTTGAGTCGCCGTATATAACGCCATACATCGGGAACAGCTTGGTATCGTAGTTGTTCCTCGATGCAAAATACCGTAGATACGCCATGAACGGGGTAGTCAGATACCATGTCATATACTTGAAGTAGTCCTTCTTGGCCTGCTCGACATCGCCGTAAAAGTAGTCCATGCCTGAGAAGAACTTCTGGATGCTCTTGATGTTCTTTGCCACCTCGCTGAGATTCGGATTGAGGTCGATATTCTCGTCGTTGAAGGTCATAGTTCCGGCATCATAGTCGATATGCAGTTTCGGAAGCTGCTTAACTGCCTCAGCCGCCACACGCCGAACCTCGGTATACCGTTTCGTAAAAACGCGCATCGGTTCCGCTGCTACCACAATACGATTTGCCTGTACCGCCATCTTAGGCATAATCGGCTTGACGAGCTCCTGCATTTTCTTGACATCGGCAACTATCTCGTATTCCACCTCGTCCTCAGGTTGCGCCTGTTCCAGAAAGACAAGCTTCTGCTTTTCGATTGATTGAAAGACGGGCACTTCTTTGATGTTTTCTTTGAGGTAGTCTTCCTGATTCATAGTGCTCACGACTGCCTTATAGGAGATATTGTCGGAGCAGGTATCCTTGAAGGTCTCGAACAGAACCTTGTAATGCGAAAATGCCGCTTCATCATCGAAGCAAACGATATTCTCTCGCTGAATGCCGCAAAATGCCGATGCCGACATATTCGCACTGCCAGTGATGACTCGGACACGCTTATGGTCAGCGCTCTCCAAGATGAAGATTTTCTCGTGCGATTTCGTGTCCCGCGACACATACAACTGCAAAGACCCGTCATCGAGGCGGTTCGCGAGGTTTCCTGCCGACTTAGACTTAGCGAGCCGCTGCACGCTGTCGATTTGCACCGACATGATGGCAGCGATGTCGCTGGCGATGATTTTCTCGCAGCCGAACACGACTTCCGCATACGAGAACTTGTTGATGACCTTATTCACGAACTCGATACCGGACGAAAAAGTGATAGCATAGAGTCTGTCGAACCCGTCAAACAGCTCCTCCCAATTCGTTTCGACCGTATCAGCATATATCGCCTTCACAACACTCAGCGCCTGCGTGGAGATGCTCGCCTTTGCCTTCGTGGTTTTGTTCGCCACGAGTTTGAATGGCTTATCCGTCTGCCCTTCACTCTCCCCTGTATCTTCACCAGGGTCCAAGAGTTCTTCCGGGCCTTCTTCGGTATATTCTGGGCTTTCCGATGCCATCATGTCCATTAGCGACATCTGATTTTCCAAGTCGTTTGCTTTTCTCCTTGCCATTTTGTGCCTATCCTTCCTAAACAGATTTGGGTCATTTCTTTTGGTCTGGTATATAAGCGTGCAGTTACTTTTTTAGCAACTAATCATTCATTCATGTTTTTTGTTTTTCCGATTAAGTCTGATTTTAGGTATTCCTAGTTTCATTCTACCACTTTAGCTGTCCCATTGTCCGGACTTCAAACTGCTCGGCACAAGTATTATCCGCCTCAGCCGGATTTTATTCGTGATTTCTTGTATCCTCTTCGCGTTTCGTTTAATTTCGTGCCGTTTTACAAAAGCAGCCGTCTTTCTGCAAATATATCCTTGCATCGCTCTTTTTATCCTCTAATTCCCATTGTATGCAATTCGCACGGCTGTGCAACTGCCCGTAGAATATCGAACTGCTGGAAATCATGCCTTATAATATCAAAGTGCTGGTAAAATCAGCTTGCTTTGCTTCCGAATCGCTATATACGCAAAGCAAAAAGCCGTCCACCCGAAAAGGTGAACGGCGTATACTTTTACAGAGGATTATGCCTGCGTTGCTTCTGCTTTCTTTCCGTTGTACAAGGCGGCGACCATATCGACCGCCTCATCCATCGAGCGACACTGGTAGCTGACGACTGTGCCGTTTCCGACCAGCATGTTACCGCTGCGCCAAAACGCCTTCGAGTCCGTTGTGTAAATGATACTGCTTTCCACGCGCAGTTCTACGCCGCTGTTCGTCATGACCGTTTGCATAATGTACCTCCTAAAATCTTCGACCGCCGTACAGCCCCACGACCGTACCCAGCGCTTCGTCTTTCGATTGGCAGTTGTAGCTGATGATTTTCCCGCTGCAGGTCAGCATCCTGCCGCAGAGGTTGTAGGTCTTGCCGTCCGATGCAATCAGGAGATTGCCGCAGCAATTCACCGTCACGCCTGATTTCGTGTACACTACCATGTCCTCACCGCCTTTACTGGTTTTGTTTGTTTTGTGCTGTTTCCCTTTAGCCCGCCGTACTTTGCCAAGACGAGGCACAGGGCGTCTCGAATAGTCTCGGCATGCCCATAGACATGCCCATCGTCACCAATGACTTTTGCCCCTTGCAGCCAGTAGGATGTATCGTCCGAGGCAAAGACCGTGTTGCCATTGAGGACCAGCGTTACGCCTGATGCAGTTTCGATTTTTGCTATGCTCATATTCGTTTTGCCGCTTTCCTGTGCCGTTTTTCTTTTTTGTTAGGTTCAGCCGAAATCAACACTATGCCGCCCGGCGTATATGCCATTGCCGTAGGCTTTTTTCGCAGCTTCTCGTGAATAAAGTGGCATAGCCCTGTTTTCCTCCTTTCAATTTGTTGGGTATTTATCGTCCATGAGCAGCATACCAAGCATAGAAACCATCGTATTGTTCACGTCCCGGTCTGCCTTCGCTTAGACTTGCAGGAGCGGATAGATGACTGTGCCGTCCCGCGTTTAAGCCGTTACCGTAGGCTTTTTTCACTGCTTCTTTGAGTTCTTCAGAAAATTCCTGCTCTTCTCTTTCGTTTTCTCGAAAGGCTTCTGCAAACGCTTTGTATAAGTCATATGTTTCTTTTGCAGGATTGAACGGTGCGGTTCTGTAATATTCTGTTATGAACCACTTCTTACCGTCGATACTGGTTAGATAAAATCTGGTATTTGGAATCGGAATACTTCCCATCATAATCATTCACACATCAACCATTCGTTTAATTCATGGAGAATTTCATCCCCATCTCGAAAACCACCGGACCCGTGATATTGGTTCTGTTCCCGCTCATCCTCCAACGTTTTTACCGTGGCGAGCAGCTTATCTTCTCTGCCTTCCGCTTCGCCTTTAGCAAAAGCCGCTTTCTTAGCTTTGTCAATGCGTTGGTATCTGTTCTTTCGTTCCTTTTTGATATAAAGCAGGCCATTGGCTACTGCATCAAGAAACTCTTGCATCTCTGATTCCGGGATGGATTCTTGGCTTTTTCTGCTTTTGGATATACAGCAATAACCGTTATCGTCGTAATGGATAAAATAGGGAGAGTTCGGGACCTGTTGTACTCGCATAGTGCTATCCCACCTTCCGTTCTGAAAGACGATTTGCCGGGACTGTTTCCCGTTGTCCGCTGCTCGCCGCGTGGAGGCTGTCTTTTTGAGCAGCTGCGCGGACAAAACCGCGCTTTTGAGTTACATCTCTGCATTGAACAGATTGCGGAGCTTATAGGTAATATCCTCGCTGTTGCCAACGATAGCTGCCGCCTCGTTGATGGAAGCGAGCTCCGAAAGACTATCCGCTGCATAGTTGTAGCTGATGGTATAAATCGGGATATCCATACCGGCAATGATGTTCTTCGTATCGGAGAAGTCATAACCGGTATTGTTGTCACCATCCGTGAGCACAAAGATGATGGGCGTGCAATTCCCACCCAGTTCCTGAGATTTCTGGTAGATGCGGTCCATAGCAACGCAAAGACCGTTGTACATTGCGGTGCTGCCGTTCGCATCGAGGGAGTTCACGGCACCCTTATACAGAGTTTTTTGGGTCAGAGAAAACTGGTCGATGGGCAGGTATTCCCTGACATCCGAATCAAAGCCAATAATGCCAATATAGTTGTCGTCATTGATATACTGGATGGTGTTTATCATCGCGGTTTTCAGGGCATTCAGGGGTTCGCCGCGCATCGAGCCGGAAGTATCGACAACGAACTCTGCCACAATAGGAATGCCGGAGTCCTTCTCTTCTTTCCAGACACTCTGCGCCTGTGCGATGGTATTGCCGTCGTATGCCTTGCCTGTATAAGCATAGTCGTTGAGGCCATTGAACCCGTCCTTCGTCGCCTCTGCCTGGTTCTGAGCGCAGAAGGAAACGAAAGCAGCAATCACTTCCTTCTTCTCAGCGGAGACATTCCCGATGGAATACAGAGGGTTATCGTGCCGGACACCGAACGGGATGAACTCGTAGTTGCGCTGCAAGGTCGGGTCATTCTGATAAGACTGATACTCCATCACGACACCGTCCACGATGCCCTTGTCCGCCGACTGGACCATTTGCTGGGTGGTGAAGGATACGAGAGGGACATTCGCTTGAAATTTCTGAAAATTTTCGACAGCAGCCATATCGACAATCGTGTCGCTGCCGCTGCTTGCAAGGGCCGCAAGCAGGAAGTTGAGACCCGTTGCACTCGTGTAGGGGTTCGAGTATCCCATCATGAGTTTGCCATCGATAGTTGCGTTCAGAACGGAAGAAACAGACGCTTCACCGTATTCAGAGCGAAGCATATCCCCTGTCTTCTTTGATACGAGAATACCTGCCACATTGCCGGCCAGACGGTCAGCCTCAACGGTCAACTCTACGCCCTCGTTCTTCACCAGTTCGCCAAAGAGCGTGTTTGAAGGGGTATAGCACTCAGGCTGATACTTTCCCGTCGAGATGTACTCAGCTGCCGTACCGGACGGAACGGAGCGCAGAGAGACGCTCATGGTCTTGTCTCCGGAAGTCTTGTTGTGCTGGGCGTTGAACTTCTTTGCCATGTTGGTCAGGAAAGAATCAGAACCGGATTCTGCTGCTTTCTCGCCGGAAGAGAAGATTTCAATGTTGACATCACCGTTTCCCTCTACCACAAACGGGTAGGAGGAGTCGATATCCGGCAACTCATCTTTCGCGTCCAAAAACTCCGATACATCAAGCTGCTGCGGGCTGACGGATACTTTCTGTACCCCGATGCGTTTCATCTTCCCGCTCAAATCCGCATACGCCTGCTCCGTTGTCATGGTATTGGTGCTGATATTCGAGTCCCGCATCACCGTCTGGGAGAACACCGCCAATACTACGCCGACGACCGCCAAGGTCGCCACTATCGGGAACACACCCTTTCTTGCCATTGTCAATTACCTCCATTCAAAGAATCGTATCTTTTTAGAGCCTCGCGGCTGATTTCCTCGTCCCGTTCAAGGTCTTGATTCGTTTTGCTGATGACATCATCAAGTCTTGACATTGCCAGGACCACATCGGTATCCCACGGATTCTGTGCTGAACGCTGATTGAGTGCGTAGGCAAGAGAATCTAAGCGCAGGATAAGATGCTCATTATCATGGACCACATTGTTTATCGTCTTGATGATACCGGCGTATATCTCCTGCTTCTTTTTGGCGGTATCGGTATCACCGAACGAGATAATGCCTTGTTGGAAAGCTTTGTATTCTGTCTCATCGAACATCGATGCTGAGCGGATAGCGTCATTCAGCCGGTCATAGAATATCCGTTCTGCAGATGCCAACAGCGTCAGACACTTCGCCTGCTCTCCGGAAGTCTTGCTGTCCTGCGTCATGCTGTAGGCTACCGCCATCTTTTGTCCGAACCGCATGACCTGATACAGCATCTGGTTGGCCTGGTCTGAGAACACAGCTTTCGTTTTTACGGTCGCGTAAATTTTCTCTGCATAGGCTTCTTCTCGGTTTACGAGCTTATCCTGCGCAGGCTTTTCCGATTCCCGCCGCTTCTCCTTGTACCGGAATACAAAGTACCCGCACAGGAGCAGGAACAGGACTGGTGCCGCGTATTTCGCCAGAAGCACAAAGAACAGCGGTGCGCCGTGCATATACTCAATCGCATAGTAGGTATGGATATACGCCTCGACCATATACACGGCAGCTGCTGCTACGATAAGTACGCATATACAAAACATCTCTGCCCCTCACCCTTTCTTCCGCAGACAATCCTCACATACGGTTCGGAAACAGTCTGCGGATGGTCTCTCGTGTTTCGGAAGCGGCTTTACCGCCTGTATATGAAGTTTCGCGCCCTGTTCCGGAGTCCTGCCGCAGACAACGCACCGGAACCTGTCCCGCTGCAAAACCTCATACTTGATTTGCGAGGATGCCTGCCTCCGCTCGTTTTCCCGCTGCTGGCGTTCCCGTTCGTGCGCCTTAGCGAGTCTTACGAATTCCTTAGCCTCTGCTATCGAATAGGTCTTAGACTCCTCCATCGGCTTGCCTTTATGCGGCGTATACTGCTTCACCGCAATGAAGGTTGTCTCTGTCACGGGAGTGCCGAACACCGCTGCATTGACCAGCTTCTTCTCATAGTGCTTATACAGCCAGAAAGGGATTCTTCTCCCGCAATCATTGTCCTTCTCGGTCCAGTTGGGGATGCTTTTGAGTTCTTCCTTATATGCCGCAAACTGAATCACATTCGACTGCGCCCATCCGAAAACCTCTTCAAACTGGGGAATCTTTTTCCGAACAGTGCCCATGAACAGCTTATCGAGGGAAGCCTCCTCGAACTCTTCAAGGGATTCGAGCGGGTATTCGAGACGAATTTCCTCGTCCACATCATAGAACTCATATCCATGATTGATTTCCTCAACGCCCGCCAGAATCTCGCTGGTATTGCGCACATCCTTTTTGGCGGCAGAGACGACGAGAAGCCATATACCGGCCAAAACAGCCAATGCGACAACAATTACAACGGCAATCGTTACCGGTGACATTACTGCTATCTGGTCCTCTACCCAAAATGAAAACTCTTCCGGCATATCAATCAGCCAGTCTATGAAATTCATCGGTTTACCGTACATTTGTGACTCCTCCATAATTCCAGACGGCGTCTGGAAAATCTTTTTCTGATAATTTCTATGCGGACAACACCGCTATGACTGCCCTTGATTTTCATTATCTGCAATTCGCACAAATCGGCAACTTTTTCGCGTAAAAACAAAAAGCAGCCATCCGTGATGGATGACTGCTAAAAAATATCAGCGAATTTCGGAAAAATGTTGCAAACAGCCTTCCAAAACCTTGGAAAAATGTCGCAGCGCTTAGAAATGTGTCTGGTCAATGTTGTTTTTCGTTTGAGTACGGAAATGACAGAAGAACGCTCGTGTCGAGCACATATTATTTTTCTGAGATTCGCACCTATCGTTTCAGGTGTTTTCTCGGATGGCATCGAGGATGTCCTTCTTTGTGCCGCGCACCGAACAGCCATTATCCTCAAAGGCCGCAAACAGTGTTTGCACGAATTTCTCGTTCTCATCTTTCGAGATATCTGGCATCCAGAAAGAGTAGTCATCATCGCCGTATTTGAAGACGATGCCTTCAATTTTCGGGTTCTTGCTCATAGTGTCCCCCTTTTTTCCGTTCTGTGCATTCATTTAGCACATAGGCTCGCAGCCAGCACCCCAACAGCGATAATACCGGTCACAAACAGAAGCATACAGGCGAACATTACGCCGAAAGAAAGCGTGAGGTATGAGATTTGTTCGACCATGCTCAGCAGATGAATTTTGTCCGTTAATTTGTCAATTTCATCTACATCCGCCAACTGCTTTTGACGCTCTCCTTCCATGACCAATGCCTCATAAGCACCGCCAAAACTGAATTCATCGTCCGACAGCGGCTTGCTTTTGGTCTGCATCATGAGGTCAATCAGTTTTTCTTCGAGTTCCGCTTCCTTTGCGCATTTTTCCGCATCTTTCTCATCCAGCATCTTGCCCGACACCTTGTAGCAAATGAACGATGCAATGCAAAGCAGCGCTGCAATGACAAGCGAAAAAATGAAAATCATGATTCTACCTCGAGAGGAAGCTGCTCAAACGGCAGCGTAAGATAGTTGTACAGGGATTCGGCAGTCGGCATATCGTAGCACATCCGGCGACCATCTTCAAGGTCGAACCAGATGCATTTGCGGACATCCTCATACAGCCACCATTCAATGGTGTCCGCCTTGTCGTCCAGTTCTTCTTTGAGAATGCGGAGCAATGCAGCAAGATACAGATTGTCGGCATCGAACACTACCGCCGAGTCGCAGATTTTGCCGAGCGCATGGTCAAATTCCGAAATTTTCCGGTCTTGCTCGTCAACTACCCCCACCTGAAGGAGGGGGCTTGTAGTCCCGCAGGACTCCAATTTTTTCGCCACTCGACGGATTGTTAGGCACGGTTACCGTCCGTGCGACCGAGTACAATGGGCGTTCACCGCTGTTGCATGGCGGCATAGCTGGGGTGAGAATTGGATTATGCGGGATATAGTCCCAATAATCCTACATTGCGAATGTTTATGGCAGCGTTGTGGTCGCGGTTATGTGTTGTACCGCAACTGCTGCATGTCCAGCTTCTGTCTGCCAGCGTGAGGTCATCTTTTACAAGACCACAAACGCTGCAGGTTTTGCTGGACGGATACCACTTATCGATTTTGGCAAAGGTCTTTCCTTGCGATGTAAGCTTATACTCAAGCATTGTGCGGAACATACCGAAGCCGTTATCATTTGTGGATTTACCAAGCTTCAGAGAACCAGCCAAGCCGCGCAGGTTGATGTCTTCCACGAATACGGCATCATACCGCTTGGCTATCGCGGCACTTACCGTATGGCAGAAATTCTTGCGCTGATTGGTTATATGTTCATGCAGAAGCTGAACTTTATGTAGTTGTTCGTTATAGTTTTTAGAGCCTACTTTCATACGAGACAGTTTGCGCTGCTCTTTTGCAATTTTCTCTTCACTCTGACGATAGAATCGCGGATAATTGGCAACTTCGCCGTTGCTGTCAACGTAAAAGTCATGAGAAGAATAATCCAAGCCAAGAGATTTCTCTTTAGTAGGAACAATAGACTGAATATCTTTCTCGAATTCATACAACAGCGAAATGAAATATTTACCGCTGCGAGTACAGCTGACAGTAGCACCTTTCAGTATCCAGTCAGCACCCGGTTGGCGGTGCTTCTTGATTTTCACCCACCCGATTTTGGGCAGTTTTATCGCTTCATAACCAAGCGCAAGGGTATGTACGACACTACCGTCTTTTGTTTTGTACGAATGAATGTTCGTTGTATAAGACATCTTGCTCTTGCGCTTACTTTTAAGTCTGGGAGCACCAACGGTTTTAGGACTTTCCAAATGGTGGTCATTGGCATCTTGCAAATCAAGCTGTGTGTTGCACAAAGCACCGCTATCTACTTCTTTAAGAAACGGAAACTCCTTTTTGTACTTAGCGGGCGTGGGAACAAAAAACGTTCCTGCTTCGTTAAGAAACTGCTGTGCGTCCATAAGCATACGGTTCCACACAAAGCGAACACAACCAAAGGTCTTGGCAAGCAACACTGCTTGCGCTTCCGTGGGGTATGCTCTATATTGTATTGCGCGATTTAGCTTTACAACAGCCATTGCTTGTCACCACCTTATACCTTAATTTTATGCGGCTCGCACGTTTGTGCAACCTGAAATGTGTGGCAATTCCTCCCCCACATGAATGAGGGGGAATCCTTGCCACGTCTTCTTGAATGTCAGCAATCGTCTTGCAAAAAAGTTCCTTGGAAATCATTGTTTTCTCTCTCCCATACAAAAAAAGAGCCCCACCAATGACTGGTGAGGCTTTGGCGTATCAGTAGCGGTAATATCTCGGCACGATTTTGCCATTGTCGTCATCCATAATCATGGCTGCAAAGGTTTCCATCTCTGCCGGGGTGAACTCAGCGGTATAGTCGAGCGTGGTGTCGAGTTCTTTGGCGACATCCGACATTGCCTGCAGGAACGCAGCAAACGCCGGGACCTCCTTGTCGGTCAGCGTCACGCCGGTGCAGATGGACAGGTAATCCTCCCCCACATCCGCAACATCGTCCTCTTCCCGACCAAAGACGCCATGCACGGACTCGATAGCGGCAAGCATCTTATCTACCTGTGCGGCATTGAACGGCGTATCGGGTTCGAGCGACATCTCGAAGGTGTAGCAGAACCACTTGTGGATGTCCTTGACAGCCGATTCCGGCACATAGTCGGGGTTGTCGCAGAGTTCCTTGCCATCAAAGGACAACATGACAACATTGCTCTCCACATCGTAGTATTCGAGGTCCTTGTACCGAACCGCCTCGCAGCCGTATTCCTGCAGCACCTCGCTCCAGAAATTGTACCCATAGAAGTTCTCGGTGCTGAAAAAATGAATCATCTCATAGGACAGGAACACCTCAACATCCACATCCGTCACCAGCCGGTCAAGGATTGCGGACATTTCCGGCGTGTGCTGCCAGTCGGTATCAAGACCTTTCAGACCCACGCCGCCGGTCTTATCCTGAACAAACAATACCGTCTTGCCATCGACCTTGATGCTCAGCTTATGCATCGACAAGGATTCGATGCTGGCGGAATTGATGAACTGAAGCAGATAATGTGCGAGGCAGCTGCGGATATCGTCCGCGTTGCTGTCCCCTTTCCGAATCGTGATGCGCTCAATGGCGACCAACTCAGTGCTCATGGTGTTCTCCTTTTTCTGTAAGCGGCAAGATTTATCCTGCGCAGCCAATGTTATAAATTTATTCGATTTTAGGTGATATTATATTGCTTGCAAGTAGCTGACAGCCAGTTTGACAAGCACATACACGCCCGCGAGGTTTTCTGCGATTTTGCAGAGGTATGTCATGATGGTGAACTTCGTCAGTCCTCTCCGCTTGAGCCTGAACATTGCCACGATTGACGTAGTAATAAGGAACGCAATAGACATCAATGCCTGAACGCTGACCAGTATAAAGACATTAAGGCTAAACTGCACCATGTACTGTGCCTGCACATCTTCGATGCTTTGAAGGCGTAAGGCAAGCTCCTCGAAAACAAATGCAATTCCGGTACAAAGCGCGATTGCGAGAAGAGTCTGATTCAACACATCGTCGATGACCGAAGACGGCTTCCCGCTCTCAAATTGCCGGATAGCCGCCGTCGTTTTCTTCCCGAACTTGTAATCGTACACAGCGTTTCCCGCAAACAGCGCAGCCGACGACAGCATCAGTCCCGCCGTACAGACATTCACTATATCCATTGCTGTCACCCCGTAGATTCATCAGAACGAAAACTTGCACTCACGACGTTCGCGGCCGTTCCCGCCCCAGTAGTGACGCCAGCGCGGTGCTTTCCCGTCCCCCTCATTCTTGTACTTCTCTGCCACATGGTCTCCTACCGTAAAGACCTTGACATTGACCCTCTGTGCCTTGCCCTTGAACATAAACGGCTGACGGTCCTCTTTCTTGATAGGATTGAGGTGTACATCAGAGCCCTTGCTCGCGAGGTAGTAGGCGCAGAGCATCGCAAGGCGAACATACGGCGTGCCTTCGTTGTAGACGGGAGGAATCTCCTCCATCGTATCGGGGACCGCCACATCGGTGGTAGAGCGCTGATTCGCAGCTTTCTCAATATACTGTTTCGTGCTTCGAGTCGCTTCCGTCAGCGTCTGCCCCTCCTTAATCCAGGCGGGCAGAGACAGGAACGCATAGTTCTCCTTCTCATTCGCAACGCAACCGACCAACACGATGCCGATAAAGGTATCCTTGGTCTTGGGCTCGAACTCGATATGCACGAACATGCCGCAGTAATCCTTGCTGTCATACAGCGGCAGATAGAAGTCCTTGAATGCGAGGCGTTCGAGAATCTCGTGGTGGATGACGATATCGTCCGTATCCATCAGCAGTTCCTGAAAGTCCTTGTCGAAATCATAGACGACCTTCTCCCGCGCCCAGTTCCCGATGGTGTAAATGGGGAAAACCTGTCCAGCCAACTCCTTATCAAGGCCCGGCTGACGCATCTTCTGCGCGACACGGACACACTGCATCATGGCTTCTTTCGTGTACTCGTCAAGAGTCTTGCCTGCCGGGTCCTGAAAGTCGAAACCGATACGGTTCGAGCGGGTAACGGCGTTTGCAACCAATGCGATTCTCAACTGCTCGTTAGTCATAGTATTTCCTCCGTGATTTATGATAATTTTTTGTTTTGATTTGAAAGCCGTTCGCCAGCAAAAGCTGTTGCCCACTGTCTGCCCCGTGGAGGCCGCTTTGAAAAGACAGTTAGCGGATTCCTCCGCCGTTACGCCTTGATGTGCAGGCGTTCATTGATTTCTCGCTCAGTCTTACCCTTAGTGAGGAAGACAGGTTTTACCTTGAATTCCTTTTCCTTAACAATGCGTTCCAGGCATTCCCAGCTCTCGCTATCCGACAACTCGAAACCATACGGGTCGATATTCAGGAACAGCCAGATTGGTTCTGCTTGCGGTTCGCAGCACATCATCCAGACTTCCAGAATTTTCGTAATAGCGGAAATGCCCTTCTTCCACGAGACCGCCATCACGCGGCTAACATCGAAAACCAGAAGCCGGGGTTCCTGCGCATTCTCGACATCGACCTTAACGGAATGCGCAAGGACAAAACCTTTCGGAGTAGATTTATATTGCTTGACCGCCATCGGTATTTGCCCGGGGATGAGCCTGTCGTGGTCTAATACAAGCGCTGCATAGTTGCCGGTCACATCGAACAGGATAATTGTATCGGTGCTTTTCTTCAGAATCCTGGCAAGCTGCTGCTTGCACCATGATGCGTTGATGACCTCGCTTTTGCCTGTCACCAGTGTATACCAGGCGTTAGTTTTGATTATTGGTTGCATAAAATCCTCGCGTTTTGGGGCTTATAGGTCAAACCACCAAGGAGTGGAACGCTCTTCTATCCCCTGTTCTACTTTTTGCCAAGGCGTTTCGTACTTGCCGTAAACCTGTTCGGTAAGGCGCTTGCTGCATTCATCACACAACGAACCATAGGGCATATCCCATAAGGGCGTTGTGATAAGTTGACCGCAGCAATCACATCTCTTCCCTTCTTCTACTTCCGCAACCTCTTTCATAAAGTTGACGGTCTCTGCATCACCAGTAAAAACCAGCGGTGTCAATTCTGCTTCTGTGCGAACGACACGAAGCAAAGTAAGAGGAGAAGAAAAGTCCCAAGGAATATCGGTGGAACGTAAAGCATCGTAAATGCCGTTTTCTTTTGAATTAGAAACAGAGCGAAGTCGCGAATAGACTTCATCCTCGGTCAAATCCACTTTTGCCATTTCATTCTCCTTTCAGAGAACGAAACGCTGTGCGTACTCGGTCGAAGAATCCTTTCTTGGGTGCAGGAGCCTTTTCGCGCTGGCGGTACAACCCGTTCATAGATTCATCCAGATTATTAAGCTGGTCGCTCAGCTCGCGGATGTTTTCTGGCGTAGAAAACTTCTTTACGATGTCCCTGTCGGCTTTTTCTTTGACAACGGCAACCATCTTATCCAATGTTAAATCGCAATATTCATCCGTCCAATCACCGATGAAATAAAAGCGTTCTACCACGGTTCTTGTTGCGGTATCTTGGAAAGTCCCAAAAAGAATGGGGTCTTTTTCTCTTTTGATGGCCTCGACTCTTCGCTCTTCTCGTTTTGTGTAATCCGTGAAGACTACATACATCTTATCGAAAATGCCCTTGCAACACTCGATTTTCCGAATGATTTCTTCCGGAATCCGCCGCTGATAATTCTCCAGCTCCACAATTTTGACGACCTTGTTGTCTACCATGTGGATAAAATCGTCCACATCACTTTTGTAGACAAAGGTATCAATGCCGAGGTCAAGCAGCTTCTTTTCTCGTGTTATATTGTCGATGTGGAAAAGCAGCTTTTTCTGCGCAGCAATTTGTCCGGAACGCTGATACTCTTCGAGAAGAGCAAGGCAATTCTCATATAGCTGAGAAAGTCCGTCAGCCGTCATTGTCCGCTTTCGGCTTTTTACCTGTTCGAAATATTCGGCAGGAGAAACGATTGTATTGTTCATGATTTTTTCTCCTTTCTGCCTTATTCGGGCAGCGTATCGCATTTGATGTATTCCTCGCAGTATTCGAGGTTGCATTCTGCATATCACCCCATAGTGTGCTTCTCCGATTTCAGTTCCGTTTTCGTTCTGAACGCTATTATCCGGGGTGCAGTCCCCCGCAACCCGCCGCATGTCATGTGGGGAGTGTCGTCTCAAAGAGCGGCAAAGCTTGCAAAATAGCCAAAAGAAAAACCGTGACCACGAACACGCAGCCACGGTATAAAAACTGCCAGCCAAAGGCGGTGACCGGCAGGTTAGGATGTACAAGCGGGCAGACATGATGGCATATGCAAAAAATCGCACTTAGAAAGGAAGGTTTTCTGTTCGGCGGGAAAGAGAAAGAGGTTCGAGAACCCGCCAGACCCATTTCCGCTTGTACAATTCTTATTCTATGCAATTCGCACAAACACGCAAGCAAAAAAAGCAAAAAGAAATCCCCTCGCACCGAATGACCGGTACAAGGGGTTCTCACTTTGATAGAAAGAAGGAAGCTGCATCTCTGCAGCGCAGCACATTCAAGTGCCGCAACCGTCATTGACGGGTCGAAGGTTTTGGTGTTTACTCCGCACCGGCTTACAAGGTCATCATCGATGACACCGTCGAGTCTATACCTCCTGCCTTCTATAATGTATTATACCACAAATCGCACTTTTTTGCAAGGTTTTTCTCAAAATCAGGCTCATTTTGTACGCGGCTACGCATCAGCAGCTACGCTTCGACCTTCCCCCGCGCCCCTGAGTTCCGGCAGCTACGCAATTTTCGGAGGAGATGCAGTTTTTGTCCGTACTTTCTGTAACTCAATTCCTAAAAGTGTCCGTATTTCCAACTTTTTGGGAATGAGATGCACCAAATCCCTCAACTCATTTGCAGTTTGCCCTTTGCCTTTCCTGTATGGAAAAAGCACCCGCAATGTGGTATAATTAAAGCAAATAAATTCGTCCAGAGCGGAGATACACACGTCAATAACCCACGACTAAAGTCGCGGGCTTGCTCCGGCAAGTCCGTGCTTTAAATGTTGCTGGAAGCAGCGACAAATTATATCACGGAAAGGAGCTAAGGGCGCATTCCTCCCACGACTAAAGTCGCGGGTTTCCTGCGCCAAACTCATGACTATCGGAGACATTCTCGTTAATACCAACCGGGCAAACCTCAATAATCTGCTACCGTTATCGGAAGTGAAAACCAAAAAGGATTTCGCCAAATTCAAGAAGAAGGGCTATACCGTTGGCATGACTGCCGGGGAATTTCAGGAGAAATACCCGCTTCTTCCCATTGAGAACATTTATGCCTCCTACAACATCCTGTCCTCGCTCTATTATTGCGAGCCTCAAAATCCTACCATCCCGATTGTTTTGAATCTTCAGATTTACGGCGACAAGCGCCTATCTGTTGCAAACGAATCGGATGAAGCATTTCAAAATCGGATTCTCTCGATAGCAAAAGCAATTTCTGAGGGGAATGTCAAGCGGATTCGGTCGTATCTCTTTTCTCTCGAAGACAGTTTCAGGGTTTCGGTGCTCTCGCAGTATATCAAGAACGCAGAGCCCTCAACGGAACTGTACGACCTCTTTATGGATTATTACAAATTGACCGATTATGGGTTCAAGAATCTAAACGAAGCCGATATACGCAAAGTCCTGTCCGGTAAATCTGAGGAGCAGAAGAAGAAAACTGCTGAAAAGCTTCGGAAGTTCCCGGATACAATTACCGTTTATCGCGGAGAGGGCAGCAAATCAACGCCGTATACGCAGTCTTTCTCGTGGACGGTCAGCTACAAAGCAGCTTGTTTCTTTGCCTGCAGGTTGCCGAGCGCTGAAGACAGCACTATCGTATCGGCAGAGGTATCGAAGGATGATATCATTGAGTTCTTCCCCGAAAGAAATGAGGCTGAAGTTGTCATTTTGCCGTCTGCCGTGAAATCTGTAAAAGTCGATACTCTGTATGGCTTAGAATCTGTCGAAGAAGAAATTCTCGAAATCATGCCCCTGTACCAAGCCGGCCGCGAAGAGATTCGGCATCTGTATGCAGTTCATGGCAAACTCGATGCAAATGAGTCCGGGCACGATGCCCTACACACGCTGCGTGTACTATTCAACGCGCTGCTTCTCGTTGAGATGGATGGCATTATGCTTTCCGAAGAAGAAACGCAGATGCTGATGGATGCTGTCATTTACCACGACATCGGCCGTACGAACGATTATGTTGACGATAGCCATGGCAAGGCATCCCGCGATATTTATGCTGCTGACCGCAAACCCGAAAATCCCGGTACTGGATTTCTCATCGAGTATCATTGCCTCGATGATGCTGTCGCTCGCAGAGATTTGGAGGCCCTTTCTCTGCCGAACATTGACCGCATCTGGCTGCTGTATACGATTCTCAAAGATGCCGATGCGCTTGACCGGGTCCGGTTCGGGCTCAGGTACCTTAATCCTAAATACCTGCGCAACGATACAGCGCATAAAATTCTGCCCGTAGCACAGCTTTGCTTAGAGCACCTAACATTTTAAGGAGTATACATGGCTATTACACCAGCCCTGAGTCGGGAGTGCCAACTGTATACCAATAACGTGCTCTCTTTAGCCACCGTTCTGAACGAATACCTCGTGGACATGCTGCCGGACAAAAAGCGAGCGAACGGTCTCTGAAAATTGCAGAAAGCTACGGCTTCGAGTTGCATGAGGATGAGACCTATGTTATGCCGTTCGTGCGCAGACAGTGGCTCAAAAAGAAAACCGAAGAATGATACCAACCAATCCGGTATTCCGACACAGCAAGAGGAGCGTCCGCCAAAGCAGACGCTCCTCTTTGTGTTTCTTGTGCTTTTTGTAAGCTTACAACTTACTTGCCGCTGCTGTTCAGGCGCGGGATGGTCTCCGTCTTCGTTTCATTGCAAACCTTGCAGGTATAGGTTTTGACGCCCTCTTTTTCAGCCGTGGGCTTAGTAGTTACGACACCGTCATCCCAAGTATGGTCTTTTTTGGGCGTGACATCGAAAGTGCTGCTCACTTCACCGCAGACGATGCAGTATATTTCGGTGCGACCCTCTTCCTTACAAGTGGGCTCGATAACACGCTTCGCGGCACGATGACCGGTGGCGTGTACAATGTTGTCCTTGTAAGAGAAGCTGTCGTCCTCATTGCACTTGTGCATCGTGTAGCCGTCCTCGGTGCAAGTCGGCTGAACAACGGTAACGGTGAAGGTGTACTTGGTGGGCAGGACCTTTTCAGTCTTGGTCGCATCGCAGTTCTTGCAATTCAGAGTCTTTTCACCGTATTCGTCATAAGTAGGCGGAGTAGTGATGACGCCTTCATCCCAGACGTGACCAGTACCGCCGTAGTCGTAGGTCATGGTATGGGAAGCATCGCGCTTACAGTGCATCAGCATGGTGCCCTTTTCGGTGCAGGTAGCCTTTTTCAGGCATTCGGTGTGCTCGGTGTCCCAATCATGGTAGCCGATAGCGGGCACAGGCTTCAACACTCTTTCGTTGCACCCCTCGTAGCTGCAGTACATCCAACGCTTGCCTTCAGTCTCGCAATAGGGTCCTTCGACGATTTCGCCAAGGCGCGTGTAATCGTGGACATGGACCTTAGCAATATCTTCGGTCTTTATTGTTTGGCACACGCTGCAGGTGAAGGTTTTGATGCCCGTTTCGGTGGCAGTGGGCTCCTTGGTGATGACGCCCTCATCCCACTGATGCTCGCCAGTGGCAGGCAGGTCTTTCACATGCTGCTTATCGTTGCAGCGCTCACAAACATTGTCTACGCTGCCAAGAGCACCACAGGTGGCGGGAGTAGTGACTTCCTTGTACTGATGGCCCAGCGCAGCAACAGGCGTATCCTGGTACGTCTTTGCGGGATTCTCGTTGCAGGTGTGCAGCGTGTAGCCGTCCTCTGTGCAGGTAGGAGGAACGACAGTTTCGGTGAAGGTATAGCCCAATGCAGGAATTACTTCCTTATGCACATGGGTCTTGTCATTTTTGCAGGTGTAGGTGCGCTCGCCATCCTCTTCGTAAGTCGCTTCCTTGGTAACAACACCTGCGTCCCAAGCATGTCCCGTCGCAGGAACAGTTTCCGTGTAGGTGTGGTTCTTATCATTCTTGCAGGTAAAGGTCTTGACGCCGTCCTCGGTGCAGGTAGGAGCTTTGGTGACAACACCCTCATCGTAGTTATGCCCCAGAGCCGCAATCTCCTCAGTCTTGGTCTCTGTGCAGCCGGTATTCTGGCACTTGTAGGTCTTTACACCGGGAGCCTCACAGGTAGCGGGCGTGGTGACAGTGCCATCATCCCACTTGTGCCCCAGAGCCGCGATTTCCTCGGTCTTAGTCTCTGTGCAGCCATTACGGGTGCAGGTATAGGTCTTAACACCAGCTGTCGTACAGGTCGCTGCTGTTGTGACTGTACCGGTATCCCAGGCATGCCCCAGTGCATTCGTATAATCGCGTTTTTCGGTCAGAGCGGAATCCTGGTCGCAGATGTAAACGGTATAACCCTTCTCTGTACAGGTAGGCGCTACCGTATTGCCCTTATGCCAGGTCTTTTCGACCATCGGGATATCTTCCGTGTAAGTAGCACCGCAGGAGGTGCAGGTAAAGGTCTTAACACCCTTCTCATAGATGGTAGCGGGCTTTGTGACCTTACCGGCATCGTAGGCGTGCGGCAGTTTTGCCTTGTAATCGCCCTTATAGGTCAGACCGGGGACCTCGTTGCACTCGTAGATGGTATACCCCTCAGCGGTGCAGGTCGGAGCAACAACGCTCTTGATATGATATGTCTTGTTGAGAGACGGGATTTCCTCGGTGCGTGTCTCATCGCATTCCTTGCACTTGAAGGTCTTGATACCGGTCTCGGTATAAGTAGCAGCCTTCGTGACTGTACCGCCATCCCAGCTATGTCCCTTTGCCGGAACAAAACGGTCATTGTAGTTCATGCCGCCCCACTCATGGCAGATATGCTCATCGTAGCCTTGCGTGGTGCAGGTCGCTTCATGACGGCGAACCGTGAAGGTATATTTTACCTGAGGCTTTGCGGTAGGAGCCGGAGTAGCTGCCGGAGCAGGTGCTGGTGTTTTTGTCGCTGCCGGTTTGGTAGTCCCGCCGGAAGTCGAAGTGCCGGTGCTCGGCTTCTCCGTCTTAGTCGGCTCGCTGGTGGTGTTGTCCTTCTTATCAGTGTTCTCAGCGGGCGTGGCGGTCGGTGCAGGCGTGGCGGTCGGTGCAGGTGTGGCAGTTACTTCTGGTGTTTCCGGAACCGCAGCCTGACTTTGGCTCGTGGTCACATCCGAACTCGTCGTATCGTTGGTATTTTTTCTTTTCTTGCAGCCGGTCAAAGAAACCGCAACCGTAGCAGCCAGTGCTACAGCAACGATTCTTTTCGCTGTACTAACTCTCCTTTTCATGATATACCTCCTTTAACTTTGAGGGATAGTTTTGTAAGTATATTATATCACATTATGTATTTGTTGGAGTCAATTTCAGAAGAATTTACAACTTCCTGATAATGTTCTCCCCTTTGCATAAGCGGTATATCCCGAAACTGTGCATAGTACCCAGTACATATGGCTAACTCTTAGTCCTTGGCACAAGCCATTGATTATATGCCGACAAGAAAAGCGCCCACTTTTTTGTGAGCGCTCTTTTTGTACCTGTTAGGTTTTTGATGAAATTGAAAACTTTCTTTACTTTTTTGCCGAAAATTTCCAAAAAGAAATCTTAGTCGATGCCAAGTACCATTTTCAGGTTACCGTTAAAGGAATCCGCAATGCTGTGTACGGTACGATACTGACCCGTATACCTCATGCATTGCTCATGCGTCAGTATGGGTTTCTCATACTCGATACGGTCGATGCGGATATCCACGGTTCGCTTATTGTTGCAGTAGTCGTCTGGGCTATCTGTCAGGATATAGGGCCCGTAGATAACAGTGCCATAGGCATAAATGCCGCTCTCATGCGCCGGGTCCTGCTTGCCAACATGCAGCATCACGATGTCCCCAATCTGCATGTCACGGGTAGCAAGGAACGGCTCCACATGCCCGGGTCCTTTGACCTTGTCGAACAGGTTCCATTGGCGAAGGTTAATAGGTTCAATATAGAATGTCACCGTAGCACCTCTGATGCATCAGTTGCTTTCGAGCACCCACTTCACATACTTTCTGGCAATGCTCAGCGGGTGGTCGGGGAATCGCTCATCGAATATATCGCGTTCCGAGAAGTTCATGAGAAAGCCTTCCCTGTATTCGGAATCATATGGGTCTTCAAAGAACATCTTCATCATTTCCTTGGTGGTGAAATGCTTTTCTGGGGATTTCTCCTTTATGGCGTTCTGGAACATTGCAAATCCGAAGCTGTCCCGCGCCCCGGTCATGCCTTCTTCGGTAAAGCTGCCGTTGACGAAATAGTCATCCTCGCCGACATTCACATTCAAGTTCAACAGATACGATACCTCCGGTTTCGGTAGGCCCTGCACCGTCTCCTGAATTTTCCGAATAGCGTAGATGTACTTGTGCCCCTTCGCGGTCAACCCGTTCTTGCACTCCAAAAGACCCATATTCTCCATCAGGGACAAGCGCACATCTTTGACGGTATCCTCAACGGAATCGTAGTCCATCGCTTCTTCCGGTGCCACAATCCAGGCAAAAATCAGGCCGAAGCACTCGTCATTGCGAATACCGCATCCGACATTGGGTTTCGGAACCGTATCGGGCAGAGGCTTGTTGAGGTTACCGTATTCGTCCGGCTTCACTTTAAGTTCAAATGCTTTGAAATTCTGTTCAGACATTTCCTGTACCTCCTGCCTCAATCATTGTAGGTGCATTGTTTTTAGGCTCAGTCGATTTCGTCCATTTCGCGCAGCGTATCCTCTGTGTTACTGAAGATTTTATCGTAGTCATCGGGGTATGTCAATGTCCCCAAGACATTCCCGGTCTTCTCATCTACATAATTGATAGTGACTTTCGGCTTCTCGACGCCATTCAGGGCCTGATACCCTTCTGCGCTGATGCCAAACAGCATCGCCTCCGTCGTATAGGGCGATTCATAGTCGGCATCCATGTTCACGGTAAAGACCGTCATGTCATCATTGTAGGTATAGTCGCTGAAATCCGATTCATCGCCATCGTCGAAGTAATCGGCAAATGTCTCGTCGATGGATGCTTTGAGGTCGTCGAGCGACTTTTTGTGCGCCTCTCTCGTCATCGTCGCAATGACAGACCCGTCGGCGCTGGGTTTTGCTTCCAAAACACCCTCTCTGTCGAGCAGGACCTTGCAGAATTCCTTTGCCGCTTCCATCCTCTCCTCATCCGTGCCATCGCTCATTACGCCCGGAATCATATACTCAGGATAGGTTATGGTTACGGTCTCGTTGCCTGCTTCGCCAGTCGCTGTGCTCTTGTCGGTGGCAGAAGATGCCGTTGCGTTTGCATTAGCCGTAGCGCCGCAAGCTGTGATGGATACAGCCAATGCCGCTGCCATCATAAGGCTTGTCAGTTTCTTCATCGTGTTCTCCTCGATTTCCTTTTAGAAATGTTCCGCTACAATACCGTCTAATTCTTTCCTGATTTCAGCAAATGACTGATACAGGTCCAGTGTTCGGACGATTATCTTGTTTCCGGACATCTGATATTTTCCGTCCGGCTGCATCTCGTCTTTTGTTTTGGCGAATTCCTCTTTGTTTATCATGGCAAGCCACTTTCCTTGCTAAATTCAGCTGATATTATCGCATTGTATATATAAAATATTGTATAATCTTCCGCGACAAAATGCAATCTGTCTTTACTCGAAACCACTATTTTTTCGCCTTGCACAAAGCTGATGGGCAATGTTTGGTAACTTCGCGTATTGACAGCGCCGGAGGTAGACATAGCAGTGTTCATTGTATGTCGCCTAATTTCCCGGAAAATGCATTATCCGGTTTCTTAACTCATTTTTTGTATCCTAACTTTGTTTGAGTCAAGATGCAGAAACCGAGTTAAAATGAGCAAAAAACCTTAACTGCCAAAATATTTTCAGATAATCTACCGGTTTTCGCTGAAAGTCCAAATTATGGGACAGACCAAGTAGTATAATAAAGACAGGCTAGAAAGCAAAGAGCCTCCATGCCTGTCCGAAAACCACTATCTTACTCATTATCGCCGTTTTCATCGTCTGCTGCAAGGTATGCCGGGCAAGACTGCCGCAGTCAGAGCCATACGGACGAATGTCAGAACGGAACACAAAGAATAAGCCACTCTCTCGAAAGGAGCGCTTTGTCATGAACATCCCCCAAATTCCTACCGGACGCAACAGCTATTATGACCTTGGTCCCACAAAACAGTTCGATGTCGAAACCATCCGCGAGGCTCTGCGCCTATATGAGGATAATCTGGCTGAGAAGTTTGAGACCGCAAAACCCAACAGCATGGAGCGCATCGAGATGGGCGCGAAAAAGGTATCTGCGCAGACCCTCATCGCAAGACTTAGCAGACGCCTTCCCCTGTACGCAGATTGAAAGGACTCTTATTAAGATATGACCTATACCGAAATCATCGCTACTATGAGCCGCTGTGTATGCGGCACTCGTATTCAGTGGACCCAAAGCCCCGATAACAGCACGCATCGAGGCGTGGTGGATGAGTTTCACCCGGAAAACGGTGCCGAGGACGCATATCTCGCCGTCATCGAGCCGGGACGGTATATACCGGTTCTTGGTGCCAGCGAGATACAAAAAATATCAATTTTGGAGGGCAGTCATCATGATGCCTAACTACATTCTGAAAAGCGCCGAAATGGACCGTGTTGCCGATGCTTTCTCCGGGTACATCCACCGGCATCCCAGCTTAGACCTTGTTTGGTCCGAGAAAGCCGGGTATGTCCTCATGACGATAAATCCCGATAAACAGCGAGGCGAGGATTATTGCAGTTTCCGCACAGCGCACGATTTAGCTTTCCGCCTGTTCAGCGAAGTTGTGACCGATGTCGTACTAGAATGCGAGGATTGCGACGATGTTTCCAGTATGGATGATGAAGGCCGAAAAGAAGTACAGCAGAGGTTGGCTCCGTTTTTGGAGATGTTGCCGGAGCATAAGAGTATTTGTGAAGATATTCTTGCGGGAAACAAGGCCAAATATAGCGAATGAGGTAGTGTACTATGGCGAACGATTACGGCTATTTTGGAAGCGGCAGCACCGGCTATGCGCATTACAAACAATCGTTTGACCGCAACTTTGGCGGTTCCGGTGGCGTAGGTGGAAATCGCAATAGTGGCGGCGGTAGCTCCGGCTGCGGAACACTGCTGTTTATCGTCGCGGTAGCAGTAGTCGCTGCTCTCATACTGCTGGAAATGTAATTCTTGCTATGCGGCGTATGCTGCCAATAAAAAATAGTGCCATCGCTTGCGGTGCGGTGGTCCTTCTTCTTTTCTCGCCAATTCTTGCCTTTTTGTCGTACTAATGATACAATGTTCCTGAACAACATTTCACTGAATTTAATTTCAGTATGACAAAGAGGTGCAATAGATGTTTGTAGGTCGAGAGGAAGAACTTGCGCTCTTGCGGGAGGAACATATCGGCAAGGCTTTGATTATATATGGCAAGAGGCGGGTCGGTAAGACCACACTCATTTTGAAGGCTCTCGAACAATGCCCCTATCAGACTGTATACTTCGAGTGCCTGAAAGGGACCATGCAAGAAAATATCGACGGCCTTGTACGGGAACTGGTTCGCGTCAAGGTTTTGCCTGTACCTCTTGCCTTTAACACCCTCCAGGATGTATTTGCTTACCTTAACACCATGCCTCAGAAGATGGTGGTCGTTGTGGACGAGTACACCCATCTTTACGCTATGAACGATTCCGGCGTGGTCGATTCTGTTTTTCAATGCATCATCGACAACCGCCTCTCAAACATTGAACTCATTCTCGCTGGCTCGCATATCGGGATGATGAAGGACCTCCTGCAGGAGAGGAATCCTCTGTATGGACGCTTTGCTGCTTCCCTCAAACTCGATGAACTGAACTATCTGGATACCTCTAAGTTCTATCCCGACAAGAGTGCCTATGACAAGGTGGCTCACTATGCCGTTTTCGGCGGCTCGCCCTTCATCAATCAGGCGCTGAATCCTGCTGCAACTCTGCGAGAGAACATCATCGGCACGATTCTCAATCCGATGAGTCCCGTGTACCTGTATGCCAGCCATCTTGTCTTCTCGGACAGTTCCTTGAATGTCAATGCCGAGCGCATCTTTTCTGCTCTTGGGAACGACAGGAAGCGATATACGGAAATCGAAGATACGTTGGGCGTCAAGAAAACCGGAAACCTCGCCAAGCAAATAAAGACCCTGACAGACCTCGAAATCCTATCTCGCAACATTCCTATCAACAAGCCAAACGATAACAAGAAGGCAACCTACGAACTCAGCGATAATCTGCTGCGGTTCTACTATACCTATGTCTATAAAAACGCCAGTGCATTTCAGGTATTGGATGCAGAAACTTTCTATGACGAGTATATAGCACCCGCTCTAACTGACTTTATCGCCCGTTGCTTCGAGGATATCTGCCGGGAATATTTCAGCCTGCAAGTCCGTTCTGGACAGATGAACGGCGTCCGGAGCATCGGTAGCTACTATCCCGATACCGCCGTTCGCTGCGATAGCAAAGCGTTTCCTATCGCCGTGGAACTCGCAGACGGCTATGCGGTTTATCTGCCGAAATACTCTGCTCAGCCGATGACCCTCGATGAGATTCATGGCGAGGCTCAGCGGATGGAAGGAGTCAACGACCCCGGTATCAGGCAGCTAGGCTTCATCTCCCTCAACGGTTTCGTGGAGCAGGAAAAGTCTTATACCTATCTGGACGGCAATGACATTTTTACGAGGATGTAGTCCGAAACAAGCTGTTTGACGCATCATTGATGTAATTCGCCGGATTTTAACACAAATCAAGACCTTTATATGCTGCAAAAACAACACAAATCAAAGTCTTTACAAAAGAGGTCCAACCATGGATAAAGCCACATACAGTATTTCCGCTCTTAAGCAGTGCAAGGAACTCATCCGCAAAAGCCGGTGGAGCACACGGCTAAAGGCCGAGCATAATTCCCGGTGCGCAGAGGTCAATGTCCTGTTCGCATCCTGCCAGAATCTGCTCAATTATGTCATGTTCCAGCCGGACCTCTCCCCTGCCTATGACTATCAGCAGATGGTTTCCTCGAATAAATGCACGAAAAAGCAGCTGGACAATCAGCTGCGTGTATGCCGCTTGTTTGCTGAATCTCAGATTTCCTGCATCGAGGAAGCGATTCGGGACGGGTCCGTGAGCATCATCCCGTGAATCTCAACACCAAGGGAGACGCTTTTCGTGCCTCCCTTTTTTTGATGTTGCGCCGTCAACGGGATGTCTGCTGCTCCATTTAACCAAATTTCGAGTAAATATCCAAAATCTGCTGTTCTTAGGGCAATATTAGCAAAAATCAGCGCAGACCCAATCGCGCTGTATCGCCGTTTTTGTGTCAATGTAACATATCAGTATCACACTGTCAAGGTACATAAGCCTTCTCTAACACCGCACATATTTTGCGCATAGCTTTCCTAATCGAACGCCAATTGTTACATCATGTTACCTTTGATTTTGCGCCGATTTCCATAAAAATCACAACAAACCTATAAAAATCGAGCATATTTCGCTGTATGTTCAATAGCAAGATATGTGTTTTTTGTGCATTTTAGCTGTTTCCGAGTGTTTTGTGCCCTAAGAGGGTGTTTACATCAAAAGAGGAGGCATTGTACACAGTTAGGCCCCGCTCTAAAGCGTACTTCACGGTGAAGGCTGTGCCGCCCGTTGGCTTGTTGCAGTAGCTGATGCAGTAACGAGAACCATCTACCAGATGCCTGCCTCTGGCAAGATATGCGCCTCTGCTCGGCTCTTTAGACACATACACTATCTTATCCATCTGCCGGTCGAGGTTCTTTGCATGCAGCTGCTGTTCGGGCGTCCACTTGGCCCTGTATCCCTCATACGGCAGCACCTCGATAATCCGCATCCGGGAGTTCTCCTTTTTGAGCTCTAAAAGCAGGTCCGCCATCATCGTATCGAAGCCTAAAGCTCCACCCACGCCAAAGTAGGTGACGCCACTCTGGATGAGCGGGATAAGTCGATGCCGGACACGAATCAGTATCTTAGACTCCTCTCCGGGAGGGATAATCCTGTGCCCAGTGAAGCAGCAAGTCTTGTCTGTGTACTTACCCATTTGCCCACCCCGCTTTCAATTTTATCGTGTTGTATCATTTTTTAGTTAAATTATCTTGCCATGTCTAAATTGCTAAATTTCCAAAACAATATTGACGAATTTATATTGTTTGATATAATGAAAGCAGTATGACAACCTATCCATATAGTAGTAAAATTGGTGTATGAAAATGAACAAGAAAACTTATCCGTATCATTTGACTGCTGCTGAGGAGTCCGTCCTCGATATCCTCTGGAACAGCAAAGACCCGCTCACCGGGCAGCAGATTATCGAAGAAGCCAAGAAGGACGAAAGCAACTCTTGGCAGGAGCGCTCGATTTTTCTATTTCTCAATAGCCTCATGGACAAGAAGTTCATCGAGAGCGTCGGCTTCGTCCGTGCAGGCAAGACCTATGCGAGAACCTTCCAGCCAGTACTGTCCCGTCCCGAGTTCTACGCCCAGCTGGTGAACGCTGCTCTGACCGACAAGGAACTTGTCGTTTTCAAGCGTGCTCTTAAAGCTCTCAACAAGGCCGATGATGAGGTCGAAAACTAACCCGCTATCTTCCTCCTTCTAATTTTGCCGTGGTGTCTTCCCTGTTCTTTCAAGCGGGGTTTTCGTCCACGGCATTTTCTTTTGCTTCCACGAACCACTTCCCTACCTCATAATACAGGTAGGTGCTGCACCGGCCTATCTGGCAGGTATACCGAACACCGACACCGCCTGTCTTTGAGTATTTTCGAGGCAGTATCTCGGAGATATTTGTGATGTCGAACCTCTGCCCGGTATCCCAGACGACGGTTTGCGGTGTGAGCGTTCCGTCCGGCAGGAAGTCTGCGATGACTTCCACATATTTCTTAATTCGCTGTTCAGGCATATACTATTAAATGCTCCCCTGCAAATACCCGTGCGGGTGTATTGTATGGTCTCCCTTTGCGTCGCAATGCGAAAGGAACCTGTCCTTGTACATCACGCAGCGCTGTACGGAATAGTATCCGAATCGGTTCCGGACTCCGTCGATAGCGGATTCGAGTTTTTCCATGGATTCCTGCTTTTCAGCAGAATAGTCAAAGGATATCTGGCTCGGCTCTGTGTCTGGTCGTAGGTCAATAGCGCGAACACCAATCGAACGGAGATGCTCATTCCACCGGTAGTTCTTCTTATATAATAGATAGGCGGCTTGCGCTATCTCCCGCTCCTGCATCGTGGGTTGTCCGAGTTTTGTCTGCCGTTCGAACGCAAAGAGGCTCGAATCCCGAAGCGTCACCTCCACGCCCCGGCACCGGAAATGATTTTCCCGGAGCCGTGCCGCAACGCTCTCTGAAAGCAGATAAAGGACTATCCAGACATCTTCATCCGTCATAAGGTCACGCGGCGTAGTCCAGCTGTTGCCGATGCTTTTGATGGGCGCAACGACATCCTTGTACTCGTACTTGGCTACTGCAGAGGTATCCATGCCGTTGGCGAACTGCCAAATCATGATACCGACCTTGCCGAGTTTTTCTTGGATGAACTTAGGGTTCGCCTGCGCCAAGTCCCCTATCGTATGCACGGCGTAGTTGGCGAGTTTCGCTGATGTCTTGCTGCCGACATAAAGCAAATCCGAGGCAGGAAGCGGGAATACGATGTCCTTGAAGTTCTCTCGATTGATGACCGTGATAGCGTCCGGCTTCTTGTAGTCTGAGCCGAGCTTTGCAAGGGTCTTGTTCCAGCTAACACCAATAGAACAGGTGATGCCAAGTTCATCCTTTATCGTGTCAGAAATCTTCTTAGCTATCGTCAGACCGTCGCCGTACATCATCCGACTGCCGGTACAATCGAGCCATGCTTCATCCAGACCGAACGGCTCGACCTGGTCCGTGAAGCGCAGGAATATCTCTCTAGTATACCCGCTGAACCTCGTATACATGTCATAGTGTGCCGGTACAAAGATAATATCCCGACAATGCTGCTGTGCCTCCCAGAGCGGCATGCCGGTCTTTACGCCCATACGCTTTGCCGGATAGGATGCTGTCAGAACGATACCGCTTCTCCTCTCCGGGTCTCCGCATACAGCAATCGGTTTCCCCTGCAATTCCGGGTGGTAGGCCATCTCACAGGAAGCGTAGAAACAGTTCATATCACAATGGAGTATTGTCCGCTCCTGTGCCATGGTCTTTCCCCTCCCGCCGCTCGTTTTACGCGATATTGTTGTATTGTGTTGCTTATTGGTTGTTTTTATTATATCATTTACAACCGACAGTTGCAATATAGATTAAAAAATTCTCCGGTTGTAGTCCGATTTACGCTACTACAACCGCTGACTTCTTGACAAAATGAAAAGAGGCGTTCTCAATGACGCCTCTTCGTGCTATAATAGTAAAAAAACAGGATGTGATAATATGCAAAGTATTGAGGAACGCGCAGCAGCCGCGTATGAACTGAAAGCCACCGGCAAGTGCAACTGCTCGCAGTCGGTTGTCAAAGTATTTCAGGACAAGCTGCCTGTCGGTGAGGATACCCTCATGAAGCTGACGGCGGGGTACGCTGCCGGTATGGGATGCATGGAGAGCACCTGCGGCGCTCTTGTCGGCGCTGTGATGGTAGCAGGTATACTGACCGATGGCATAGCCACGCCCCGGATTTCTAAAGAACTCCTGCAGAAGTTTGAGGCTAAATGCGGCGCTACTATCTGCAAGGACTTGAAAGGCATCGAAACCGGCAAGCCGCTCTGTCCCTGTCCTGAGTGTGTACGCAATGCAGTGCTTGCACTTGGCGAGGTTTTTCCGGACTAAGACAAACGGCAATTCTGAGGGTATTGGAGGGTATGAGGCATGACTATTGCGGAAATTTTAGAGAAGATGATTTGCTATTCTAACGGTAACATCCACGACATCGACCATCTTGTTCGTGTCTGGACATTCGCCAAGACCATCGGCGAACTCGAACATATTGATGCTGAGACGCAGTACATACTGGAAGTTGCCGCTATCACGCATGACATTGCCTGCCCTCTCTGCCGAAAGAAATACGGCAATGCAGACGGCAAACATCAGGAGCTTGAAGGCGGGCCCTTGGTGCGGGAATTTCTGCATGATACTGGTCTGACCCCGGCACAGGTTGACCGCGTTGCGTATCTGGTCAGCCATCACCATACCCTGACTGACATTGACGGCATCGATTACCAAATCCTCATCGAGGCCGATTACATCGTGAACGCCGCCGAGAGCGAGTACAGCAAGGAAAATATCAAGGGGTTCATCCACAAAGTAATGAAGACAAACAGCGGCTCGATGCTGGCGCGGCAGATTTTCTGCGTTTGACGAGCAAAAGCCAGAGCAAAAGGAGCGTTAAAACGATGGCAAAGAAGGTTCTTGTAGTTTCCACAAGCCTGCGCGGAAATAGCAATTCGGAGATTTTGGCAAAGGAATGCGAGCGCGGCGCGAAGGATGCGGGTCATGAGGTTGAATTCGTGTCCCTGCACGGCAAAGATATCCGGTTCTGCATCGGCTGCATGTCGTGCCAGAGAACCGGTCACTGCGTTTTGAAGGATGATGTAGCCGAAATCATGGCAAAGGTCAAGGAATCCGAGGTCGTCATCTTCGCCACGCCTATCTATTATTACGAGATGTGCGGCCAAATGAAGGCGCTGCTTGACCGTCTGAATCCTCTGTACGAGTCCGACTACAAGTTCCGTGACATTTATATGCTTGCCACCGCCGCAGATGACGATGCACACGCCATCGACAAAGCCTACAACGGTTTGCAGGGTTGGGTCGATTGTTTCGAGAAGGCTGAGCTTAAAGGCTATGTGTTCGGCAAAGGTATTGCCGAGCCGGGAGATGCAAAGAACCATACTGAGACTCTGCTGGACGCCTACAATCTTGGCAAATCCTTGTGAGGCATAGCGAAGGCCATGACGATTCGATACGCTGTACCCGCTGATGTTCCCGCCTTATCCGCCGTTGAGGCTGAATGTTTTCCGCCCGCTGAGGCGTTGCTCTACCGCCAGCTGGGTGCCAGAGTATGCTGGTTCTTCCGTTCTGAACACACTATACCCTTCCCACGCATCCACTCCGGTAACTAAGCGTTCAAGGCTTGTCTTTTTCTCGCACAACGTTCGTGTGCCACATCAGCGTATCCTCGTCATCGGTCTCGCTGCCCGCATCGGCTTCTTCCTCCAATGCAGGCGCAAACGCCCAGAGGTCTGGCCAGTCGAGTATCGAGCGCAGACGGTCGGATACGCTCTTCCCCTGCCAGTTAAAATCCGTGCAGAGCGTGCCCTCGTAATGGAAGCGTTCCCGCTTATCGTTGGTCAGAACGAGTTCCCAGCTCCCGGCATCGCAAACAAACCCTGTTGGCTCATAGGCGGAAAACACCGCCTCAAACATCGCCAGAATATCCATGATATCCTTTTCGGATTCTCTGCGCACATATACCTGATTCAGCAGATACTTAGCGCCGTTCCCGAAATTGTAGCAGGACAGCCTTGCTGTTTTCTTTTTGACGGAAACCTCAAGTTTCTGCTCCACCTCGGCATCTGGCTCCGGGATAGGCCCGTAGCTCGAAGCATTTGATTTCAGCCGCAGCTTTACCAGCCTGCCCGAAAAGGGTACGCCATCATACATGTTCTTGTCCCTCTAGTTTTATTCTTTTTCAGCCTCAGCGAAGCCTTTGCTCCCGCACGCCAATTACCGCTTTGTCTTTATGCGTGCCTCGCCGCCAGCCCATAGGATAAAGTCAATCTTCTTCGTTGCACTGATGCCCTGATGCTTCGGCAGTGCTCTGTCAAATGCCTTTATCCACTTTTTTGCCACGGGCAACTTTTTGAATTCATAATACCAATGATTGATTGTATTGTAGCAGTCATAGATATCATCAGGCCGATACTTGCCACTTTTCTTGCAAGGTTTTAGCCCCAACATGGCAAGGACATTCGCGTCCCATATCGGCTCATTGATGTCCACTGTTGCCAACATCTTACTGACAAAAGAAGGTTCAAGAGTTCCAACTCTTACGGAAAGTTCTTCGAGAGTCCTATCAAACCGCGATTGCGGATTTTGTTTCACTTTTTCGAACATTTCAAAGTATATTTTCCGCCATTCTTCGTCTCGGCGCACACGATAGAAAGCGTTGAACACTCGCTGGAAGTCCTCATCTTGCGAGACATCTACCTTCCACACCTGTTCCATTATGTATGCGTAACGCTCAACGTCCCTTTCACGCCGCTTTAATACTTCTACTGCCGCTTTCAGGTCCACATCAGGCACAAAAGTGGCTGCATTGCCCGCATAAGGCGCAGGCATGGGTTTCCACGCAATAATCATGTAAGACGGCCACATGCGTTCGTGCAACGCATCGCTCCACCACTTGCCATCTTCAAAGAAAGCCGCCGTGGTCATCTTTGGATTGACACGCGTCACAAGATAGCCACCCGGTTTCTTCGGTTTGCCTTCCCACATAGGAGTCCAGCCGTCATTATCTACAGCTGGCTTATTTTTGCCATTTTCCGCCATACTGGTATCCTTTCAGCAATTTCTAATAGATTTCACAGACACTCATTTTTTGCTCTGCTTCACCCGTAATTTTCAGCATCCCCGTCCCTAATGATGTAGAGCACATCTTTAGCTTTCTGCAACTCTTTCGGGATGGCAGTTGCCTTGCAGCGCCGGAGTTCGACAACTTGCCCGGCCAGATTCTGCTTCTTCGCAGGAGTCGGCACAATGACAACATCACCCAAACACACATCGTCATCGCATCGATAATACCGGACCCCAACCACTCCGAGAATCTCAACGCCGCAGAAAACGGCTTCGTCAGCCTTTGCCGGGACCCGGTCGAAGGTTCTCACATTGAACATCTCGCCGAGACTTTCGGTATCAAAGAACGCAGCAACTCTGCCAATAAAATCTGCCCAGTTGCCAGGAAGTCCTTCCTTGTCGAAAGACCCTGTATAGGACGCCGATTTCTTATCCGTGTACAAAACCGTGATTTGGTAGGTCCTGCTGATACCTTCTTTTGTGGCAGGTTTCGGATTCACCTCGCCCGGCTCAAACAGAGGCTGCTCCTCATACCATGCAAGCAGGTCCTTGACCGCTTCCGGCATCTCAAATGATAGAGATACACGCTTGTTGTTCCCCACCCTGCGGTTGTAGACGATTTCACGGGTCCTGCTGCTGATAATGAGTCGTTCAACGATATCCTCCACCGGCGCATGATACTTTTCCGCGACCTTCTCAGCTGCATCCTCCGTCACCGTCTGATGAAAGTCGATATCAATGCTCGATACATGACTTTCCTTATCGATGCTCACGGCAAAGCCGTTGAGCTCTTTGAGCGTCGTCCTTTCCCGGAGAATCTCAGTCAGAGTCTTGCCCTCGTACATGAAATCCTGTCCGTTCGCGCCATGATAGAAGAACACTTCATCCTCATCGGTCAGCAGCCGGACCTTCCAGAATCCGGAATTAGCCAGGACTTTCATTTTCTTGTACTCGGAGAACACGGCAACAAACGCATTGAAGATGTATTCGGCATCATCCACCGGTATCTGAACCTTGCGCTTTTGCCGACCATCCACGCGGGTTGCAGTGAGTTTCACGGTGCCGTCCGGCGTGATTTCGAGGAGTTCATCCTCATTTCGTGACTGGTTTACAACACTGTTGAATCCATAGTTCCGCAGCCGGATTTTAACGAGCTTACCCTTGAACGGCAGCTGTTCGTGCGTGATGTATTTGCCCATTTGCTATGTCCTTCACTTCTAAAGCGGTCATTTGCCGCTGTCCGCCGCCACTACCTGCTCCGCGCCCTTTGCAGCCGAAGCGCTCGTGAAATACCGGAGCGGGATGTTCTTGCTGCGAACGATATCGATGATTTTATAAAACGCCTTATGCGACATATAGTTCGTCTGCAGCCATACCATCTCGGCACCCTTGATTTGCTCACTGCTCGGAACGCCTTCGATGAACTTTACATCCGGCAGCATCGGCTTGATGGCTTTCAGCCAGGTCGGATGCCCGCCGAACACGACATGCTTCTTCTGGGTATGGTACGGGAACGCAGTGCTCGGTTTCTGGCTGGGCTTCTCCTCCCCTGCATCGTTTGTCAGAGCGAAAATCAGTTCGCGCAGGTCGTTGAGTTCCTGTTTTTCTACGGTTCTCTTATTCGCCTGCTTCTCTAAGAGGGTATCTTTATCAGACAACTCCTTCTTTGTTTTGTACAGTTCCTCTTTCTGCTGTTCGTTCTCTTTCCGGAGCCTTTCGAGCTCCTTCTCATACTCCTTGCATTGTGCTGCGAGAGACTCGGTATTGTCCTTGAAATCCACCCGCTCTTCGAGGTTAGAGAGTACAGATATATACGCACCGTAGATAGCCTTACCTTCATCTGCCGTCACGCCGCAGTCATAGAGGGATTCTGCGAACGCATCGATGTTCCTCGTATTGCGGGGCACTATCGCGCCGTTCGTGAAGGTATAGATGGCTTTCGATGGTGTGTATCTCAGATTATCTTCCCGCTTCGTATCGGGAGGCAGGTGCAAACTCATATCGTTCCAGGAAATCGGCACCATCCGGCTATCCTTCGTATGGAGTTCATTGTAAATGTCAATGTGCGGGAAAACGTCGATGATATCTGCCGTGTCAGCTCCGTTCTTGTCGCTCAACTCCTTCACAGTCCCACCGCTCCACGGCAGCTGAGCGGCAGAGAAGGACAGAATAACGCTGGTCGGATAATACAGCCATGCGAGGTCATCGCCCTGGTCGATGAGGTAATAGAAGGCAAAGCACATCTCATACGGGTCCGGCACTGAATACCGCGCTGCATATCTTGCTATGAGTTTCGGATACCGTTTTGCCCAGCTTTCTTCGGTCCAGTAGGATTTTATAATGCTGTCATTCTGGAAATCGGATATCTCGTCATAGAGTGCATCGCGTTCATCCTGAATCGCTTCCATCTCATCGATGATATTATCGCTGCGGTTTTTGAGGTCAAATACATCTGCTGCAACCTGCATCTTATCATCAATAAGCGGGACACCTTCTATTCTTCGCTGAATACTCTTTCCGGTAAAGGCAGCTTTCGCTTTTTCTGATAGTTTAACGCTTTCCTCAGAGATGACTTTGAGCTCTTCTGTTTTCTTTCTGAGTTCTTCGGCGTACTTTATCTCCTTCTTTATCCACTTGTTTCGGCAGGTGAAATACCGGCTCACCGCGGCTTTTGACATGAACGCGAATGTGTTTACGGCATTATCGACCATGTCTTCCGGGAGCAAAGCCAGAATCCCCTCAAACACCTGTCTGGACGGCACATCCTGATGCTGTTTCCCGGCAATCGTATACCCATCCGTGACAAAGACCCTTGCCGGGTCCTTCGGGGATTTTATAAGTCCAACACAGTCCTCGTTCCGGTGCAGGATGGTGTATACCATGCTCCGCAACACTGCCTCGCTGTAGCACGGAGACACACATTTCGGCAGACGCACGGAATTCAGTTTATCTTTGTCTTTCGGAAGGAGTGCCAGCGCCTCGTCCATCTTCTGATTTGCACGAATTGCGTCGAGAATCCAGATGGCCGCTGCCAGAGAATAACAGAACATCTCTTCACCGACATTGTACGGCGGGTCCATGAGGATGTTTATCGCAATCCATTCGTCATCAAAGTTAAAGCTTGGGTCGCCCTTGATGCAGCCCTCTGCGATACGCTTCGCCACAGCACGGTTCTTCTCCATGGCATCAATACGCCGCTCCACGCTGCGTTTATCGAGGTCGAAGGACGCTGCCACATTTTCTTTTTCCGCAACATTGATATTCGCCAGTCCCTTTATGGCTCCAGCAAATGCGTTCCTGCACTTCTCGCGGAATGACGCCGGGCGATTATTGTTTCTTTTCGCTTTCGATTTCATTGCAGCTCCCTCGCGTTGTTTTCTTCTGTCTCCTATTATACCATATACTACCATGAACGGACAAATTTCGGCAGCAAAAAAGAGACCACCGTTTTTGGTGACCTCTGAATTAAAAAGTCTTTGTCATCGTTTTGCCACTGCTTTGCCGTGTTTTTCCCGAGCACATCACAATCATTTATCTCCCCGCATTTTTTCGTATTCTTTCTGGATGTCTGAGAACAGTATCAGGTTGCTTGTCTGTCCTTTGCTTTCTCTCCCGAAGCCTTTAAGCTTGACCTCGCAGTCTAAGGCGATTTTGAGGTCTGCAATTCTGGCATGGTCGTTGCACAGCGGCAAGGGATTTTCGTCATCCGGGCCGCAGGTGATGTTCAGGATACCGTACAGCCATTTGCCGGGACTCATGATGAATTCCTTATCGATGTCCGTTTCGAGGAGTTCCACACCCGGAAAGTAGGGCGTTTCGAGTCTCGGGAATTCTTCCTCATCGAAGTTGAAGCTGTAGGTTAGCACGCAGTCAGGTGACGGCGTTTTAATGGTACAGCGGAACCGCTCATCGGGGAATGCCTGGCACCGCGTCACGGAATACTGATAAGTTCCCGTGCAACTTACAGCAAAGTTGAAGTATTCGACCCACGCATCAATGTTCGTCAGCTTATACGCATGTACGGTTTGCAAGATACACTCAATTGCTTCGTCCTTATGTTCCTGCAAAAGCCGCCCTTCCTCGGTATCGGCACCGAAGCTGAACTCTAACCCCGTATCCTTGCTGTATCGGCCTTTCGTGTAGTTGCTCAGCCAGCGGATTCCGAGGACCTCAAACGCTCCATCGTAATGCGAGAAGGCATAGGCATGCTCATTGATATGGAGCGTGCCTTTGATGACATACTCGGAGTCGTAATACTTTGTTTTCTTGTACCGAAGATTATCGGTGCAAATCATAGCAAACATAGTTTCCTCGTTTCGCGGGGTTATAGGGTTTCGGCATCGGCTTCCAGGCAACAATCATGCCTTCCGGCCACGCCCATTCGCACAACGGTCCATCCCACCATTCGCCGTGCTCATAAAAGGCAGTCGTGGTCAGAAGAGGGTCTTTGCGGGTGACGAGGTAGGAATCGGATTCAGGAGGCGAGGACTCGGTCATAGGTGTCCAGTCGATGGTCTTTTCTAAAGTATCCATAAGCGCCTCCTTAGCTTTTCCGTTCTGCAAGCAGTACTCAGTCCAGCGGGCGCGTGTACCGGCATTTCGGATAGCTGCTGCATCCCCAGAACGCACCGTTTCTGCCATGTCGCATAACCAGAGGCTGACCGCAGAATGGGCACTTCGTTTTCAGGTCCTCAATATGTTGCTGCTTTTCTTCTTTCGTCACCTCAGTGAGAGGACGGAGCAGTCCGGCTAATCTCTCAATATCCGCATGAGAATATACTACCGGTGCATCCTTTATCCGCTTCCGCATAAGGTGCAGCATCGTATGGCGGCGGCATACCGTGATATCCCCGTCAAAGTATTGCGGGACTTTCTTTAGCGTGCAGCGTTCCGAGAATACGACATAGGATGAAAAAGCTTCTTCCGGCATAGACAGGTACTCAGCCAATGCCCTGATATGCGTGCGGTTCTGCTTGACGGGATTGTAGAAGTGTTCCTTGTGACCATTTCTGAAGCACTGTGTCCATTTCAGCTGGTCTTCGCTGCCGTATATCCAGCCGCTGTAGTATTTGCTCTCGATGACAAAGATGCCCTTCTCGTGCAGCATCAATAAGTCGATTTCTGTGGTCTTGCCCTTCATCGGCAGGTATAGGTTAGTGAGAACCACACGCTCCCCTTCAACACCTTCGCTTTGTAAGGCATAGTCAATCAGATATTCGCCGAATTGTCCCGCGTTCCGGTAATGCAGGAGAGATTTAAGAAGTCCCGGCTGTTCGCCTTTCAGGATTTGCCAAAGCCCCATGGATGCCACCTACAATCCTATCTGCTATATTTCCTTTTTCCGTCGCCAAATGTCCATTGGTTTTGCTGCTGCCTACATTATTATATATATTATACGACAGGCATTACCAAATAGCAATTAGGAGCATATCGAAAACGGCAAGTTTTGGTTGCCATGATTCCGATTATCTCCCGCCGATACCTAGCAGTTGTTGTGGGAGATTTTCCAAAACGAAACTTTTAATTCAGGCACTTCGCTATTGACAAACTTCTTTCTTTGTGCTTGTGACCCGGGCAGTTCCCTGCCTCGGGAAGCGGGTATCCGCTCTGGATGAATCCTTCTGCCGAGGTTCACCGTGCCTGCCGTCCCGCCGGTCGTGCAGCCGGAGTCAGCCCTGCCTGCATCGTTCAGAACGGAAGAACATACTAACACCTATACATGCAAAATAGTATACGGAAAGCCACACTCCAACAAGCCAAAGCAAGTTCCTGACAAGTGTTTAGCAAGTCTCTAACAAGTGCATAGCCCATACGCACCAAACAAACCCGCCGACTGTATCATCGATAGCAGCAGAAAAGGGAGTCGCATTCCACGACTCCCCTCTCGGCAGTAAATCATTTCAGTATTTTATTCAGCTGCAGATTGAAGATTTTGCTCAACGCATCCAGCCGGTCCTTCGGCACATCAATGTTCTCAGGTTCCTTGAATCTAAAGCCTGCCATGTCCTTAAGTTCCGCACGCAAATCATCGGTAAGCATCGCCTGTGCCGTCTTGATGAAATCCCCACCAACCCTTGGCTCGCACTTCGATATGCACCACGCCGGGTTCTTTTCAAGGGCTTCTGTATCGAATTGGAACAGCAGGCTGCGGTTGTTGTCATACACAGGAGCCATTCCGGTAATTTGCATTGTGTCATTGTCGAAAAGGAACCCGACGTTCCCCAAGTGCCGGTCAATGTTGAGAATAAGCGCGTCCAACACGAACATCCGGCGCATAAGGTCCTCGCTGCCGTATTGTTCAGCGAATTTGAGGAATGCAGCGGGATTCCTGCGATTGGAAACCGGTAATGCCGACAGCTTAACCAAGCCAAACCGTTCACTGGTGAACAATTTGCATTTCGATGCCAAGCGTCCATGATAGAAGGCAAGTTCGTACTTGACATTGTCGCGGCAAAGAATATCGGCTACCTGCGTGGTGAGAAATTCAGACAGTGGTTCGATTTCATAGGTGTCACTGCCGCTTTTGTAGAGATAAACCTTGCCGTTTTCTCGCTGCCAGCATTTTGCATATGCACCATCCGTTCCGAATTCTGGGGATGTTGAAGAAAGCGTTGTCGAGGAAATGACGCCATCAAACGCTGCGTTGGAAACCAATTCATCGAACTCGTTGCGATACAGGGAAACATCGTTCCAAGACAGGGTGCTTTCCGGTTGTTTTACCCAGAATGTGTCATTGAGAGAAAGTGCGTGGGTCAATTTCAGAAAATTCTCAATGGATTCACAGCCATACTTTTTCAGTAGCTCTGCGATGTGTTTCCTGTGCTTAGGTGCCTTGCGTGCATCAAGAAAATCGCCAATGTTATCGTATCCGATAGGTCGAGATTCTGTATACCATTCAATTTCTTTGCCTGCCACAAAACCGAACTCGTCCTCATAGCAATCAAACAAAAGCCACTTTGTATCTTTGTTCATCAGTAAAAACAACACGCGGAACCACACCTCACTTTATACAATATTTTGCTCTAACAAAAGTATATCTCAATTTATCGTAATTGTCCACGAATTTCATAGCTTTGTCCTTTGTTGGCTCCGTTTTTGTCATTCGTGTCGTTTAGTGTTATTTTCAGCGATTTCTATGCGTATATTTGCACGAATATTTCTGGATTATCCGCACTATATGAAAGCAGCAATACACGCCCCAAGCATATCGCGTTGATTCGTCATTTGCGCGGTATTTGGCAAGTCTTTCATTCCTCATTCTTTTTCTTGCATCGTACTCCCTTTGGGTAGGCCACATGATAGGTTTCGCCTTTCCCCAACTCACAACCAGCATCCTCAGCGTTTTTTCTTGCCCGTTCACTGGCCTTTTGTCTTCTGGGAAAGTTGCAAGGTGTTCCATCACTCGGTAGCTACAGGCTTCCTAAAACATTCTGGAATACGCGGAAATTCGAATCATCTCGCGGTGAGCAATATACAGCGAACTCAATGGTTTCAAACTTCATCCGGTATTCCTGCACCACTGCCTTCATTGCATGTGCTACAGCCAACGGCGGGTTGCTGAACGCACCGCATCCGAATGCGCCAAGGATGACAACCTCATTGCCATTCTTCCAGGCAATATCAAGCACTTTTCTCATCCGCTTTTCGTGCAGCGCCTGCAGTTCTTTCTGGCTGATGCGCACAGCGGTGTTTCCATCACTTGGATTCATACCGTTGCTGGGGCACTCCCGGAGATTCGGGGCCGCGCAGGTCAACACATTGACAGAATACCACTTGTCTTCCAGCAACAGCTTGGGATACGCAGTATCGGACTTGAACGCAATAACGCCCGGTGTGTAGATGCAGTCATCATTGTGCAGCGGGTTCTGTTGGCGGCGATGAGGCGCGTAGAATTGCTTCCAAAGGCTTTCTTCTTTGAGATTCGGATACAGCGTGGAACAGCGGCAGATTGCCTCTTCCTGTGCCGAAGAACCTTTCACCACACCACCGCCCGGATTTGCCGCAGAAGCAAAGTTGTGGATGCAGACTTTCTTCCCTGCATAGGCATAAGGCATTGCTGCTTCCAGTGTGCGTTTGGAACTCACAATGATTTGGGCAGGCCGAGCATAGGTGATTGCCTGCTTCTCTGCGCATTCGATGCCTTCAGGATACAGCTTCTGTTTTTTAGTGCTTTGTTCGATGGCGTTGCGCAGCGTACTGTTTTGTTTGCACAAAGCAAGGGTATCCTCGAAAATCTCGACATTTTCTTGCCTTCCCATAATTCCAACCTCTTTTCTTTAGGCAATCTTATTTTAAAGAATTGTACCATGTTTTATCGGAGCTGTCGATGTTTTCTGATTATTGTCCCATTATTTCGGCAGAAGCGTCGAATGGTGATGTCATCGAGTTTTTCTCGGACAGAAACGAGGAGAAGGTGAGCATTCCGTTCTGGATGTATTATCATTCTGCTGAAGTTCACCGTGCCTGCCGCCTCACCGGTCCTGTAGCCGGAGTCAGCCCTGCCTGCATCGTTCAGAGCGGAACACAGCAGCGACCGCCTATTATATGGTATCAGGTCATACTATTTCTCAAAGCCCTATTTATCCATATAGTAGCTATCCGATAAGACTATCGCTTCATCCACCGCTTCCCGCAGTCTGTCATAGGATACTTCCTCTTTCGCAAGACGCTTAACGACATTTAGCGATATCTTTTTCTGCGCAGGCGTTTCCTTACAATACCCGTCTACCACGAATGTTGGCACAACATAGAACACCCAGTCATCCACAGTCAAGGCATTGCGCTTCCCGATATCCTTGTTCGTATTCAGGCAGAATACATATACCTCTGACTGCCTTGACAGCTTCCGCTCGGCATCCTGGTTCTCCCAGTAGCTGTTGTTTGTCGGTGCAATCGAGAAGGTCCGTATTGGGGATATCTCTTTGTTCCAGGGATGCACATAGCTTGTTGCCTTAACCTCGATGCGCTTGTTGCGGTATGCCATGTCATAGGCTGTCCAGTAGTTGACATTTTCGGCTTTCTTAATGCCGAGTGCTTTCGCCACGAGGAACTCCGCTATTGTCTCCGCCATCCCGTCCAGCTGGCTGTATGCGTATTGCCAGAAATCCTCAACGGAGAAGAGGTCCTTGCCACGGAATCGGAACATCTCATCGGGCGCATAAGGCTCATATGCAGTCAGTTCTTCTTTCTTCTTAGCTACTGTCGCTTCCAGCTTTTCTGTATACGAATTTTTCGTGTCCATTTGTCCCCCGTGTCCTTCGCATATACTTTCCCAGACTATGCCTTTAGTCTAGCACATGTTGAGCACAAACGCCACAGGAAATTGATGCGTTGCGTTGCTTTTTAGCATTGTCGGAAGATTGGACTTCGGAGAAAAAAGAAAGCGTACAGGCTGGGATGCCTATACGCTGATTTGTACTGGTGCCCCGTGCTTGGAAGGTACGGGGTTTATAAAATGGGGACTAAAAACAAAAAACCGCCTCACTAAATGAAGCGGCTTTTGAACAAAGTTCCCAATAGCATCTTATACCATACCAAGAACTATCATGGGAGCTATGATTCGTTAAGAGGATGTCCTTAACGCTCTTATATTATATATTATGCACCACTAAATGTCAATACAATCATTCTGCCATGTTTGTGCTGACCCTTGACTTTTTTAGTTGCATGCCATTACTCAATCTCTTCAATTTCGACATTGGGGGTTGCCCCGTATTTTCCGAGAAGATATCCTTTGCGGATGTTATCGGTTGTCCGTGTTGAGAAGTTGCTGATGCTATACAACTCCGATGCGCCATCGTCTTTGTGTTTATCTACAAAGTACAGTTGGTCTTTTCGAAACAGCTCCATGCTCAGCAATTCAGTGTCGTGTGTAGTGAAGATAAGTTGAGCGCCTTTCGGGTTCGTCTTCTTGCTCTGGAATTTAGCGATGATAAACTCGACTAACGCCTGGTGCAGGTCCTTTTCTATCCCATCGATGAGTAAAAGCCCTCCTTTTGACAAAACTGATTCGATGGCAGGCGCGAGCGCCATCAGCTTTCTTGTGCCATCGGATTCGTCTGCGAGCTCAATCGAATACATGTTATGATTTCCGCTCTTGTCTTCGCCTTGATGTATAGATGTCGCTGTGACCTGGCCCATCCTCAAATGCGTTTCTGCATTGCTCGAGGTTTCGGAGAGCAGATGCATAAACTGTACAAGTGCTGTTTTGTCTTCATCCGGTATATTCTCCGGCAAGTCAGCTTTCTCGTTAATTTTCTTGCTGTTGATTTCGAACCGCATGTCCTCAACGCCGACATCCGCAGCTTTCGCATAATTGGAAATCGCTTTCAGCATATTGGTATCGTTCGAGTATTCGAGCAGCTGCCGAGGTATATCCGAATAGTCTCTTGAGAAATAAATCATCTCTCGAAACCACGTCATGGCTTTCGAGCAAGCCTCATCGTTCATAGTACATGCCACGGAGAAGAACAACTGATTTTCTGCCACTATCTGGCTTATCAGTTTTCTGCGAGCCTTCTCTTCGGTAAAGGAGAAAACCTGCTCGCTTCTGGAAAAAACGAGGGCCTTCTGTCCCTTCGGCGCATGGTATAGCGATTCAGCATACACCTTCTCTTTCGTTGCGGAAAACGAATACCAGTATTTGGTGCCGTCTAAGGTATACACGAACGAGAACTCTGTCGGTTCAGATGCCGAATAGTCGTTCAACGCGAACGGAACAACCGGTATCGCTGCATTTTCGTGTTGCGTCTTCTGCGCGTTCTTTATGAATTGAACCGAAAGCCAAAACGCCCGGATGACATTGCTCTTGCCGCCACCGTTCTTTCCGTAAATGGCAACGCTGGGCAATATACGCAGCCCTCCGTATGGGATAAGGACACTTTTCAGTGTGCTCAGACCCGTGGCTTCCATGGAAAGCACTGCCTCATCACGGAACGAACGGTAGTTTTTCACGGTAAATTCGACCAGCATATTCTCACCTCTTTCGTATACTTATAGTATACAAGGTTATTTTGTGAAATTCAACGCTTTTTGTCAATTATTTTGCTTTTTATGCGTGTATTTCCGTGTTTCTGTGTATTACCTTCGTGTTCTCTCAACTACAGATGGTCCTTGCAGCAAAAAAGAAAGCGTACAGGCTGATGTTGCCTATACGCTGTTTTTTATTGTTGCCGATTCAGGACACCGCTCTGCTGATAGAAGCGGCATATCCGTTCTGGACTTGTATTAGAGACCTCGCTGAGCCGAGATGACCGCTCGCGTGCTTCTTGCCAGCGTTGCCCCTCTCCTGTGTCTTGAAAGGCAGAACTACATGCTGTCCCGTTGCACAAATAGCACACAGGGTATTCCAGTACCCCACGCGGGCATATGTCTGCTGAGTACAGAACTCCATTGTGGTTGCCATACATTTCCGCGAGGATGCCGCTTTCCGGGACATGCAGCACAGACCCCCGCCGCTAGGAGCCACGCCAGAACGGAAGTCACATGCCGCGTGTTGCCCAGTGCATTGTCGGGTAAACATCAGAACGGAAGCACCATGAGGGATAGTATACCGGTAGCTTCTTTATCCGTATATACGATACATGAGCATATCTCCCTTATACTTCTTTCCTGCTCTTTCTTTGAGGTTCAAGGTCTCATTCCCTTTTGCGCTCAGAAGCCGTTCCCGATATTTCTCTCAAAGTCCAGAAATCTTGTTCCCTGAAAGCTCAGCCTACCCTCATCGCCTTCCACGAGCATGCCGTAGTCCTGACCACGCACAGCGAACTCCATACGGTCGCCGCTCTCAACCTCGAAGGTGACATAGTAGGAAGTGCTCGTCGTGCTATGGAACCCGTGAGCGCCGGAGGCATCGCCCGCCACCGGATGGCTGTGATGAGTTGTATTCTGGCGCTTAGCTACGACCTTGGCTGGTACAGTCAATCTCGGTGATTGGTTGTTCTTATGCCATGTGGTAAGTCCCGTGACGGCAGTGTAAATGAATGTGCCGATGACGAAGAGGAAGATGATTGTAAACATAATGGGGAACAACTGGTCAAACAAGCCGAATATCATAGTCCTTCTCCTTATTCTTCGTTCAGGATTTTCTTTATCTCATCGAGGTTCTCGGCGAAATAGATGCCTTCCTGCCGTTCTTTTGAGGAAAGGCCCTTGTCAATCATCTTTGCCAGCAGTGCTTTCAAATCATCGTAGTAGCCGTTCAGGTTATAGAGGATACAGGGTGCATCTAAGTGTTTCAAGGATACTTTGGACATGACCTCTGTGATTTCCTCTAGTGTACCTGTCCCACCGGGGAAAGCAATAAAGGCATCGCCGAGCTCAATCATCTTGGCTTTCCGCTCTGACATGTCCTTGGTCACGATAAGCTGGGTCAAGCCATCGTGCTGCAACTCATTCTCGATGAAGAACTGTGGTTCAATGCCCGTTACTTCGCCGCCGGCCTGCAAGACACTATCTGCGATTGCGCCCATGAGCCCGGATTTTGAGCCGCCATAAACAAGCGCGTTCCCGCTGCTGCCAATCCATGTGCCGAGCTCCTTCACGGATTGTCGCAGGCAGGGGTCATTGCCTTCGTTCGCGCCTAAGTACACGGTGATATTCATGTATGTTCCTCCTGCTGTATTATTCTTGTGTATACGGAGTGCTCGTGTCGCTGTCTTCGGCAAGAACATATCCGTGCCCCATTACGCATTTCAATTCGTTTTTGCCCAAGCCTAGCTTCTTGCGCAGCAGCGTGATATACGCATCTACTCTGCGCGTCAGGAGCGGTGTCTTAATATGCCAAACAGATGAAAGCAAGTATTCTCGGGTACAGATTTGTCCGGCATGTTCAAGCAATATCAGAAACAGCCGATATTGAGTTTTTGTCAGATGAACGAGGCGACCATCCTTTCGAACAGAGCACAATTCCTCGTTTATACTTATGTTTTTGTAGGTTATCATTCAAAATGCCTCTGCTTAGAAGTCTAAAATCAGTGATACAGCTGTCATTCTGCGAATCGATGTCAGCTGTTCATCATGTTTTTCCCGGCCACATAAATACCGACCAGCATTTCTGCAACGGAAACACCCAGAAGAAGGCCCAAAAAGAAATCCTTCACGTCCGACCCGCCAATGGTATGAGCCCGCGCTTGCAAGGCAATTTCCATTATGAGCAGCAAGACACCGTACAGGATGTTCTTCGACTCCTGCATTGTATGTTCCCATGATAAAGGCTTCTAACTTCATTGCGCTTCATCAAGTCTCTTGTCGTGCAAGAAATCAGCGCTCTTGTACTTCTTTCCCGCTTATATGCTCGATTTCGATTTCAAAGACCTGCACGGCTTTACCCGACTGCGTAATCTCCTCATCGACAAGCTGCTCGCTGGGATAGTATTTCATAGCAAGCTGTTTGAGCCGTTCTAATGCCTCCAGCCCAGCCTCCTTCAGATGGCATCTACCAAACACGACAACGCTCTGCATGAACGGGGCCCAGGCATCCGTTCTGATGGTTTCATTCCCATATACGGTGAAGCATACCTTATCGCAGGCACGCAAAGCATCGACCTTATGCCCTATCTTTGCGCCGTGAAAATAAATTCTCTGCGCTTCGTCATCGTAAAGATAGTTGATGGGTATGGCATACGGGTAGCCGTCATCGCCGTTCACGGCAAGCACGCCCCGCCGACTGGACTGCAACAACTGCTTTGCGCTGTCGATGCTGATTTCTCTGTTCTTTCTGCGAATCTCTCTGAACATTCGTTTTTCCTTCCCTTTCACCCGTCTTCTGCCTGTGTTTTATCTTGTTTCGCCACATCTGGTATACAGCCCTATTATAAAATTGCGGCAAAAAGAAATGCTGTGCCCTCCGAATCCGGAAGATACAGCATTGTTTTTATATGTAATGGCGTTTTAGCCTTGTTTGTTGTCTGGCCTTGACCGAGCGATTGCTCTGGCATGGTCTAAGGCGCAGTGGGTAATCACGGGATATTTCCCTGTGTTTGCTTCTTGATTACAAGGCTTATTATACCGAGGACTTGTGTGCAGAGTATAATAGGCTTTTGAACGAACTAGAAACTTCTTTTGAAGAATTTGTGAATTACTTAACATAGTGTATGCGGCTGACATCATACCGGTCTTGCTGCGGTTTACTCTCTGCCGGATAGCCGAGGGCAAAGATGGCAAAGGCGTGATGCTCGGCGGGGAGTTGGAGCACTTCCTTGACGGCTTTCATTCGTTCCTCGACAGGGGCAATGCCGAGCCAGACTCCGCCAAGACTCAAGGCATCTGCTTCCAGCCAGATATTCTCGTTTGCGATACTAAGGTCGATTTGCGCATATGCCGGGCTGATGGCATCCTCGCGGTAGGCGGAAACGATAAGCACCGGGGCATCTTTGGCACAGCCAGCGTAGGGGCTGACAGTGGAGAGTTTCTGGATAAGGTCCTTATTGGTCACGACATAGAATTCCCACGGCTGCTGGTTTCTCGCCGAGGGCGCTGCCATGGCGGCGCGAAGAAGGGTCTCGATTTTCTCGGGTTCTACGGGCTTATCCTGAAATTTGCGGATACTGACGCGGTGGAAGATACTGTTCATGGTGAAGACTCCTTTCTGGGATAGGAAATATGTGGGTTGATGGTATTTGGGCAAGGTTTCGGATGGAAATGAAGGTCAGTGCCAAGATGAGCTCGTATCAAACGAGCTGGAAGGTCTCCTTTAAGGGCTCATCCACGCCGAACTCGATGCGCCACTCGATGTCTTTGTGTACAGGCTCAAAGTGCAAGGCGGAGCAGGCAACACGGATGTTCTTCTGGTCCGGGACGCCTATGGTGATGGTTGTCGGTCCATCCGCTCCGCCGATGATGGCGATGACACTGTTCGTAGCTTCCGGATAATACTTACCGGGGCGTGGGTCGATTTCCCGAGGTCTCTCGCTCTGCACACAGTCCCGGACTGCAATCTCCGTATCCGGTTCCGGGAAAAGCATATACCGCATGGCTATATAGTGCGAAGGGTACACCCAGCGCTCAGTGTCCATACCGCTGCGGGGTATCGTCTGCTGCTCAATGTCCAGAACGGATAGAGTATACTGTATCCCGGTTAGTGGATGCGTAAAGGTATATACAGTATCCCCAGAACTATTTACTTTGAAGTGCGGACCCGGCAGTGTATAGGACCTTTTCTCTATAGTAAGCGATAGAGTCTTTATACCAGAAGGACGCCTCTTCCCTTTCCACGGGTATGCTGCTCTAGTTATAGTCCAGCCATAGGATGTATCTAAACCATAGTGTTCTATTACCGCCTTAGCTTCCGGCTCAATCGTTATCCCTTCCGGTAGACACGGGTTATAGGATATCGAAGAGCCATGAGAAGTCTGCATAGCTTTTCCGTTCATGACAAGGCTCGGCTCAAAATTTAGAGAGAGAGGATTATCGAGTTCCATCTGCATCTGTTCTTCTCTGGTGAAGTTCTCGCACGAATCATTGTCAGCGTTCAGATGCCATTTGTCAATAAAGGCTCGGATATCCTCTGCCTCTGCTCGCATACAAAAATCTACTACCAAGCCTTTGCTGCAAACATACATGGACGGAATGACCCAGTGATGTCCGGCCCAATCGAATTGCTTATCGACTTCAATTTCTGTTCCGGCATGGTCGCGCCCTGAATATCCCCAAAAATTCCCATCAAAATACACCTTCCAGTCGGGCAGTGACGGAGTGATATTGGGGTTCAGCGTCAAATCATAGTAGTCATCGGTATACTTGATTTTGGCATAGTCGAACGATGCTTGCAGGTTCTTGATGTACTTCCACGGATGTTCCAGCGGTGACAATGAGAACTGTTCAGCAATCTCCTCTAGTACAGTCTTCTGTTCCCGCGTCGGAGGATTCTCTTGCAGGAAGGCGGTAAACTGTGCCTCATCCGACACCCAAGCCTGTTCTAATGCTGCCGCATCCCCGCAGGCAAGAAGCAAACGCAGGAAATCCTCAAAGTCTCTTGCTATCGGGTGAACAAAGTCCGGTGCCGAATTCATGGGGCTTACGGCGAAAACCATACCGCCGAATCCGCGCACGAAGCAATAGTGGATGCCGTCCACACCTGCCCATCCGAAGATGGATGCGCCTTTCGGTGTACAGAAATACGATGCATTGTCTTCGCGGCGTTCAATGCCAATCAAGGACAGGTCAATGCCGCTGCGCAGGAATTTCTCGAATGTCTTGTCCATGGTGCTTCCTTTGTGGTGTTGCAGCCCCTGCTCTTATCTAAGCGCGAGGCATTCGGATGGCACGCCGTTCCGGGTCAGTATCCCTGCTATCGTATCGAATACCTGCAGAAGGCGCATTCCTTTCTCATAGGCAGTGTAAGTCCCGATGTCGCCGTATTCTTTTTCTCGCAGTGTCCAAATATTGAGCGTGACAAGTTCTGTGTTTCTGCCATCCTCTGCGCCAAAGCAGAAGATATTGCTGACCCCGTCAAGAATCGATGGCGTAGTGATTTTCGGAGACTCGTACTCGAACAGTTCAGGATGGCTCTCGATGACATTCTCAATTTCTGCAAGAGCCTTCTCATCAAGGATACTGGTTCTGTCTTCATCACCCGTCATGCACCGAACTTCGCCAGTTTTGTAGACCTCAACGCCTGCAATCGGCAGGAACCAGGCATCTTTGAGTTCGTAGCTGAACAGGATATTCTCATCCATCTGAAACACCTCCGGCTGATTTCTGTTTCTATCCTTAGTCTATCACAATTCTGCCTGAAACGCTATATGGATTCTTTGCGCCTATCGCGTTTTGTGTCTTGCTGCAACGAGGGAATATCGGGCAAAAAAAGAAAGCGTACAGGCTGATGATGCCTATACGCTGATTCGCTTATGAGGAGGGTGCTATTCCGGGGCAAATTCTGCTTTCGGGTGGTCCTTTCCGCTCTGGACTGATATTACAGGCAGGCTTGTGCGCTTTCCGGTCCAGCTGGCGGCGATGGCGAGGTGGGGCTTTTGGTTGGTTTCGTCCGGTGTGGTCCGTTGTTGTCCGGTGTTACCCGGGGTGGTCCGGTGTGTAGCGTGATTCTGTAGTCTTGTATGACGGCTACCGGTTAGTACACATGGCTTGCATTGCGGTTGCCGTCATGGTCTCTCGCGGCGTCTCCTCGTGGTTGGTAGAGGTTTTGCCAAGGGTCTTTGTGTATCTTGTCTTGTGCGTTATTTGCGGCGCATTCAGAATCATGGTTGTATTGAGTACACCGCATCGCGTCAGCATCGCAGGATTGACGGCAAACCCGCCCGCTTTTGATGGTGTCGAAGTGTACTCGATAAAGTTATCGTCTAAAAAGAAAAACGCGCCACAGCGGCTGTATGAGCCATTGTAGCGCGTTGCTTAGTTTTTGAGGTAGTCGTCAAGTGCGATGACCGTGACGGATTTCGGAGAGGTATCGATGTCGAGGAAGGTGCAGCCGGATTCTTTCCGGTCATTGCGGGTCATAGTCTCGTGGGAAACATGCCCGAAGATATACAGGATGTTTCTATGCCCTGTCAGCATTTCCTGGCTGTCGTAGCTGTATGGACCGCCAAATGGATTGTTATGCGAGACTACTACCTGCTCATACCGATGTACACCCGGGCCCGGCTTAATGTTGAGCTCCTGTGTCTGGCTCTCAAATACCTGCTCAAAGTTCGTTCTCGTTTGATTGGTGCTGGACAGGTACTCATAAATGGTATGCTGGGCATCATAGGGAGGTCCGCACATCTCATCGAGCAGATAGAGCACGATTTGCCAGAGAGAATCGTCTTCCCATGCAAGGGTATAAATCAGGAACTGTTTCTGCCATTCCTCGAAGGTCTTGGGATGCTTCTCGATTTCTTTTCTGCGCTCTTCTTTATCGCAGCGGAGTCGTTCTATTTCGGATTTATCGCGGACGATTCTGCCTTCGGGAGTATAGTGCCGGAAAATTCCTGCTGCCATCTTCCGAATTGCCGGTGCCTTAGCAAGGGCACGGTAGTATTTCAGGAGTTGTCTGTGCTGGTATTCGTGGTTGCCGCAAATCAGGTGGATGTTGCCTTTATGTTCGTCGATGAAATTTACGACCTTGGCGTTTTCTTTGCCACGGTCCACTACATCGCCCACGAAGATGATGGTATCGGCATTTACATTACAGCCTGACTTTTCCAAACTGGATGTCAGGCTTTTGTAGTTGCCGTGTACATCACCAACGATGAATATGCTCAAAGGTCTTTCCCCTCCTCTCAGTGTCCTGCTTCTCGCCCTGTACTTTCAAAGCTGGGATTCTTCGTATCAATGCTCACTACATCGTCATATAGCACTTGCAGCCGGAACAGGGGTTTATCGATGTCCTCGTGCATGTGCCCGCAAAACCATTTCCGGAACCTGGTTCTCCGATACACTTCATCGAGGTATGCGCCTGTCGGGTCATTTTCCTTCAGGGGGAAGGAATTCCCGAAATAGGCGGCCATCAGCATCTTTGGCATGGTATGGGTCAGGATGACATCGACATCATAACCGTGTTCTTCCAGTGTATCCATCCCATGCCACATTTCTTTCTGAGACGGGATTTCCTCCGGCCACCAGGAAATGCCCTGTGTACGAGTTGCCTTGTCAATGGACTCTGCGCCGCCCATGCACCAGACGGTTAGACCGTCGATGGTATAGTATTCGCCGCGCATAAGGTGGATGACATTGGGTGCGTCCGGCAATCTCTGAACTTGACCGCCGTTCCAGGATTCAGTGGGGAGTTTGGCCCAGAATTCGTGGTTATCGTGGTTGCCGTCGATGAAAAGGATATTGCACGGGAAGGTTTTGAGCCAGTTGATGTTTTGTCGGTATGCGCGGGCATACTTGATGCAGTAGTGTTCAGCACCGGAATCTTTGAGAGTATCCTCAGAGATGCAGTCGGTAGGCAGGAACGGGAACCCGAAATCACCGCAGATGACGATAGCATCGTTGTCGGTAAGCGCCCGGCCTAAAAAGCGTTTCGGATTGATTTTGTTGATTTCCAAGGGACCATGTGTGTCTCCGAATATATGCAGAAGCATCTCTTGTCTCTCCTCTCGTTTGGTTAATGGGCCCGGCAGCATCTTGAAGCAAGCAGTGCTATGACCCCGAACGCGGGGAATTCCGCTCTGGATGCGTTTATAGGCAGCTCGCTCGCGGCAGTTCCAGCAGGCAGACAGACAGCCGTCCGTGCAGCACCTAGCCTGCAAAGCATTGTTCAGAACGGAAGGGTATTACCCCCTTAGAGGATGCTCTCTAATAAAAGCCGGAACTCTACTCCGTACTTATAGCTGGCTATAGCCATGTTCCTTCTATCCCGTTCCTGTTCTTCTTCCGGATACCAGTCTTCGGTATACTCATCCCCCAAGACTTCTTTTGCGAAATCCTCAAAAGAGAATGTCTTATCCAAGACTTTCCCCTCTGCACTTGCCTGTTTGGCTTCTTCTATTGCCGCATCGAGTTTCTCTCTTTCTTTCTCTACTCCCGCAGGGTCAACGCCAAAAAAGGTCATCTCCCACAGGATACCAGCAAGACAATGTTCAAGGCCATATCTGGCAACACTAGGCTCAGCCAGGTTCCAGCTGAGGATTTCTTCCCAAGGCGAGAACTCAAACGCATACCGCTCAGGCAACCTGTCTGCGATAATCGCATTATAAATCTCATCCGTGCTCATGAAGGTCAGGGCCTCATCGCTGATGGGTTCATAGTTTTTCTCGTGTTTTTCCTTCCAATCTCGGATTTCCTGAGCCTTCACGCAGGCAACATCATCTCCGGCAGCATCGAAGCTTTTGCAAACCACAACCATACTTTCGTCTTCATTGCTTGCGAGAGTCGTATTCTTCATGCGCTCATAGGACGCGTGAATCACCTTCTGTGCCGCTTCGAGTCTCTTTTCGGCTTCCTTCTTAGATTCGTCATACAAGGCAGCGAATTCTTCTGCCAGCTTATCGGTATCGCAACGCATAAACGCGTCGTATACATTCTGGTACTGTATCATAGTGTCTCTCACTTCTTTGCGCTCGATTTCGGTTTCTGGATTACGACCTTCACCTTCGCGTTGAGTTTTGCCTTCACGGCCTCATATTCTTCCTCTGTGCCTGTAAAGGTGATTTTGCTCTTAGCATCCAGCATTGCTTTCTGGGTATCCAGAGAATCGATACAGGCAGGGGATTCGGTGTGCATACCGACAATCGTGCCGTTTCCGTGTGCTTCGGGGCTGATGACTTCGTAAACCATGATTTTCTCCTCTTTATATCTTTTGACAACAAAAAAGGACGGCAGCTACGCAGCTACGCTTATCTCGAAAATAGCGGCAACCACGACATTGTCGTCCGACGGTACAAGCAAAAGGCAGCTACGCAGGGAAGTATCTGCCTACGGTTTCTTAGCACCTACGGTTCTTTTGAGGTGCTCGTATTAGTCCTCATCGTCATCATCTTTGCGGAGTGCGCCGACAAGGAAAAGGAGGTACAGAAGCCCAAAATACAGAACCGCCGTTACCGGAGTCATAAGTTTCGACATCCCGGTAATCACAAAGCCGATTCGTGCAATAATCGCACAAACCCAATACTGCGAATTCACGAAAAGAAGTGTGCCAATAATCTCGGATTTATCCATGGCTTAACCCTCCTTAAAGAAAGCATACAGGGATTCCTCGACTTTTTCTTTTATCGCAGTATCCCAGCTATCATATTTATTATCGGGGTATTCGATGTCTTCCACCGAATCCAGCTGCCATTTTGCCACCGGTTCCCCGTTCTTTACACGGATTATCGTAGGAGCTCCGATTCTCTTCTCCCCTACCGCGATTTTATTCTTTGCCTCATCCGTGACCGTATAGTCGGCAAGGTATTCGTCAAGCCACGAAAGCAGCTCCGTATATCCTTCTCCCGCCTCTACCGTCATCTGAGGCTTTCCGGTTTTCTCATTATACTCGTATCTGTCTCTATATTTGTCAATTTGGCAATAATATACTGTGGTGTTTTCCGCTACTGCAACATCCGTTACCTCTGTAATCAAATTGCGACAATAAGGGCAGCGAGGAAATGCGAAAATCACGATTCCATCCTGAATCTGTCTTGCTTCCTCTGCCGTGACAGTTTTATAAGTGTTTGTCCATGAAATGCCTACGGTTTGATACCGGTACTCGGCAGCTACGCTAGGCTTCTGGTCATTGTAATTCATGTAACTTCTCGCAACTACGGCTCCATCTCTGGCAGCTACGCTAATGGAAGCCGCCATGGCGAGAGTTGCCGCCATATACGGAACTAAGATTCTCTTTTTCATTCCGATACCTTCTCGTGCCTACGGTTCGTGCAATGATTTTCTGTATGCTTTTTGCAGCTACGCATCGCAGCTACGCTTTATTTTCATTTGCATTATACCATGAATTTGCTTGTTTCTCAACCTTGTCACCTATATGTTCACGGAATCGTAATAAACAAATTAGGTTCGAGGGGATTTGTGAATGAGACGGGAAGCGTTGCAAGGATAGTTTAGGTGCTGCTGTCAATATTTCTTCCTGGGGGTAATGAGATACAAAAGAGACTCTTTCGTTTGGCGTGGTGCTGCGGGAAGTCTGGACTCGTCTGTTAGAGGGTCGAGTAATTTCTCTTGCCCTGTCTCATGCATTCCTGAATCTTCTTTTTCTGAATCCTCAGAATCCTCAAAAAACCAAGATGACTGTTCCCTAGCCTTATCCGAAGCCGCAAAATCTTCAAGCATCATGCATTCATCACAGTAGACTTTCGGAACTCCGACTCTGCCCTCAAAGATTTTCTTGCAGATTGGGCATACGCGAATCGCTATCATGGCTCTTCCTCCCAGTATCCCGAATGCGTCAATGGATTGATGCCGTCTCGCCGAATCCCAGCGTCATCGTATTTGTGAGCGGGCATTGGTTCGTTATTCATGTCTTTAAAATCGATGACTTTGTTTCCCATCGTGCGGCTGATTCCATCTTGGGTTCCGCGTTCACAGACGATATGATACTTTTCCCTGCCAGCTTTCTGGTAGACGAGTTCTTCCAGTTCAATGATTGGGAAGATGAGTGTCTTTTCGCTGTCATCGTCAATGTAAGCTTCCGTGTATTCGCGGGCATCCACGCATGTATGAGTGTTTGTCATTTCAGAGAGCCACATTTCAATCATCTTGTTAAGGTCATCGCGTGTCAGCGTGACTGTACGGGAAAGGAGTTCAACGCCGAGTGTGTTTGTGGGCACGAAATAGTTACGAGCATAGACCTGTTCGAGATTCATTAGTGTAAGTAAGTTATCTGCAATGCCGTTCTTGCCGGGATTCGTTACGGCTTTACCGTATTTGTTGCCTGTGATGATTTTGGGAATCATAGCGCAAGTCTTGCCGATAATAACGCTCTTATACATCAGGGAGCACACATAGTTGAAGTCTGCATTCTGTTTGGAGGCGTCACTGTCTTTGAGGATTTTCGTAATAGCATCCGCTCTGCGATGTTCGTAGGAGACAATCCAGCGCATCAGCTTGTCCAGAGTGCAGTAGAGGAAGAAGATGCCTTTGCAGTTGATGATGATGCCAACCAGACGGCTTCGTCCTGTGGTGTATTCTTCACCGACTGTATGCGTTGCCTTAATGGTTGCAGAGAGTTCGTCCGAGAGGAATAGCAAGCCTTTATCGTAGAAGTAGTCGTTCATGAACCGTGTGTAGTCCTGCGTGTCTGTAATCAACAGTTCGGACAGACTGATACCTACTTCTTTGGCAAGTGGGATTCCTGCCGCTCTGCACATACACGAGGTCGTCTCAACGCGGTTCAAGCGTCTGCCCTGTTCGCCTTTAAAACGGCGCTTCATATTGGCTCGTTTCTCGCTGTCGAGGGAGTCTTTTGCTACCGAACGGATATACTTGATACCGTCCTGTGAGATGCGAATATGGTTCGATTCATCCTTGCGGAACACTTCCACATATCCGTGCTTTACGGCGTTTCGCACGGCAAGCGTCAGGCTCTGATATGGCATGTCAGACAGGGCAATCACAAGCTGCCGCCGCTGTATCGAGTCAATGGTGTAGAGGTAGGATAGGAGTTTTTGCTCATTAGTCATTTTGTCACCTTGGATTTGTGCCTTAGATTCCGCATTACGAACCAAGCGGGGCGCGAAAACCCCTATATCCCCGCCGAAAACCGAGGAGAGAATACAACAAATTCAGGAGCGCTAATTTACGCCCCTGAAAATGTTGTATTTTATACCCCCGGAAAATGTTGTGCCGCAGCTACGCTTCGAGCCAGTACATGATGTCGCATTTTTCACATAGGATAACATCAAGATACGGGCCATTCTGGTCGGATTTTGCGGTGTACAGATAACTCATCAGCTGCCATCCATCGCCATGCCAGAGTGCCCTGCTGACGGCGTTTGTGATGGCTCCGGTGTAGACATTATTGTTATCAATTACGGTAGGAGAATTCGGTGCAATGCCGCGTAAAAATATGAGATATAAGTGTCCGGACGGCACTATAACAGGTCCGTTTTTGAGGATGAATTTCTTTATAGCGGCCTCAGTCAGGAAGTCAAATTCAGCATCAAGGTAATACTGATTTATCTCGTCTTTTTCCTTTGATTTCCGGCTATACCACTCGTAGTGATACGGCGGTAAGAATGCCTTGAACCGAATGGAAATCAAGGCATGGTCAGGGGTAGAAACCGCGCAGAAATCATCAGGAATGGCGGATTTTGCGGGTATTTTTCGGTATGGAGCAGGGTCTTCAGGCTCAGAAAAAGCCCTTAAAATCGAGCGCTCGGCTTTTAAAAGCTCAATGGAAGCGGCATTCAATGGCGTTTCCGAGACTCGATTCAAGGGCAATTCATCCGGTACAGCGTTTAAAATCTCGGCTGCTTTAGCGATACGCTTTTTTACATATCCGGCACTGTCCTGATAAGTAGCAGGGGTTTGCCGGGTCGTTTTTGAGGTATCCGTTACCGCAGTCTTGTTTGTTCTGTTTTCTTCGATATATCGTTTATAATCACTTAACGATGGGAACGCCATCCCATACCTCCTGGTCAGGGACCTGTTCCGTGACTTCGAGGTTATAGTCGTCATCCACCACGCAGAAGAACCTAATCCCGCATCCATTGAGGAGTTCACGGTTTACGCCGGGGCGCATGATAGCGATACGGGAAGTCACGGACATCATATCCTCCCGAATCCCGGCGTTGCGAATCATATCCGCCACGATGAGTTCCTTGCCCTTCTCGAACTCACAGACATAGTATACGCTGCCCTCGAAGCAGAAACTCAGCAGCCACGGGCAGGTAGAGGGAATCGAAAATTGACGCCCTTCCGGCAAAAACTCGCATGCCACACGGAATGCGCGGCAGCGTTTGCGGTACAGGCTGGTCATCGTAACATAATCGGCTTTCGCAAGTCCGTCATTCGTCACATAACATGCCGGGCGGCGGTTTGAGCCTTTACGGCAGGCGTTGTAGATGACTTCACGGGCCTTGTTGGGGGTCATGTTGTACTGTCGGGTAAGGTATTCCATCATAAGATTATGCGGAATCACGGGGATGACATCGAGCAATTCGCGGATGTCGTTGTTGTGGACCTCAGACATAAGAATGTCTCCTTTCATTTTCGGCTAAATGTGTCATTTACACATTTGCGCATTTGGTTTGTGAACTTATTGCGTAACTATGCGAAAAGCAAGCGTTTCTGAAATGTGTCATTTCGGCGCTTTCTTAATAGAAAAAGCACTTTTAAAATATGCCCAATCAGCACATTTCATTTGTACCGGACCATCGCATATCTCAAAAGTGCTGTTTTCATCTATTAGTATCGGATTATCGTTGTATTTTTGCGCTTAAAAGGTAACATTCAGCAAATCGGCGTCATCATCGTTCGCATCGGTATTGCTGTTGGTCTTCTCAGCCGCCAACCGTTCTTGCTCTTCTTTGTGCTGTTTCTCTTTGAGTGCCTTTTCCTGCAGGTAGAAGCTCTTGGCATCGGTCGTGATTTCCTGCTTCTCATAAGGAGCAGCGATGAAGTCAACGAACAGCTTAGCGGCACCGGAACAAACAAGTCCCTGACCACGACCGAGGTTCGAAACATTCTCCATCTCGGAATCGGTAAGCTTAATAGCTGCTTGCAGAGCCTTTGCTTCGGAGGGAATCAAGTGCATGATGATTTTGGTGTCGGCGTTACCGATAACGGCTTTACCGTATTTGCCGCCCTTGTATTCATAGAACTGCGAAACATCCTGCGTCATGGCGAACGCCGAACCGCCGTAAGCACGAATCGTACGGAAAATCTCAACGACATCCTCTGCCGCCATCTCGTTCGAGTCAGTGCCAATCAGTTTCCAACACTCATCGATAAAGACGGCCTTACGCTTTGCGCGGTCTTCCTTGATTTTCGTCCAGACAAAGTCCAGAACGACAAACATCGACATCGTAAGGGTAGGACCTTTCATGCCGTTGAAGTCGAATACAATGTATTTGGCTTTCAAGTCCACATTCGTAGGACGGTTGTAGCACGCCATCGAACCACGAATCAGAGGATTGAGGATATTGCAGATACGATGCAGTTCAGGGACATTCTGCATTTCCTTCTGCAAGTCCTCGAGCAGCGGCATCTTCTTGTATCCGCCATTTTCCAAGTCAAAAATCGAATCGTTGTCGTTCGTGATACCAAAACGCCCATATACCTTATAAAGGCTTGTATCAATCAGCTGCTCTTCTTCCTGCGTCATGTCCTTAACGACAAGGTGCAGGAAGGACTTAACGGTATGAATCTTCTTTGTCAGCAAGGAGCCAGTCGTCTCGTAGTCGTCCATCTTCTTGGCATCCTCATCATCCGGAACGCGAATATCCATGATATTGATGCTGTTTACGGAAGACGGGTCCATCGAGATAAACTGACCGCCGACAGCCTTACAGCCGCCGCCGTAGTCCTCCAAGCCTTTCAGAGGTGAGATAATGAATACCTGCGTATCCATCTCAGACAGACGAAGTGCAAAAAGCTGTGCGGTAAAGGTCTTGCCGTATCCGGTAGACCCAAGGATAACAGCGTTCGCATTCGCATGAACATCCGTATCGAACATATCGATGGTGACAAGCGAGTTATTTGCACGGTTCGTGCCAATCATGATACCGTCGGGGTCCTGCATCTCAAAGGAGATGAACGGGTAGCAGGACGCCACACCGGAAGTCAAGACATTGCGCTGTGCTTTGCGCTTGATATCCTTATTGAGTTTACCAAGCGGGAGCAATGCCGATTCGAAGCACTCTTCCATCATGAAATTAGCGCGGCGAATCTTCATACCCTGACCCTTGACGCGCTTTTCAAGGTTATCGTACTTGTATTCGAGTTCATCCACGGAATCAGCAACGACCGTGATGACCATAGACATGTAGTAGAAATCTTCACCTGTAGAAAGACCGCGCAGCATGTATTCGCTGGAAGAAATCTTCTCCATACGCGCATGGTAGTCAGAATCGGTGTCGTGGCTGTCCATAGCATTGGCACGGCTCATACGAAGCTGTGTACTGATTTTATTGTATACAGCTTCGCGGGACATGTGTTCAAAGAACATATCGACATCAATACCTTCACCGGCATTGACGAAGGTAGCAATCCAACCGGCATATACACGCTGGTTGTACCCGGTGGACGGGATGTAGGCGAAGGTATAGAACTTACCGTCAATGACGATATAGTTGTAATGCGTGAAATCAATCCATTCGGGAGCAATCAACTCAGGAGCCTGCAGGGAGGTCTTTACCCCCTGCATTTCCGCCTCCGAATAGCGGTCGATGATAGGCTGCATATGGTCATGGAAGCTTACCGTCTCGCTTTTGCTGCGGTTCAAAAGCTGGTAGAACAGCTGATGGATACCAGCATCCTCATTGCGGTCAGGGTTTCCGAGTGCCGGGATGAAGACATTCCCACACTGTTCCATGTGAGAGCGGACATTCGCTGCCATCGCATTCAAGTCCGCCACGACCAACTCGAACCGGGACCCGTCATTGCTGATGGTTTTCTGGAACTCAATGACCACAAAGAAGCGGCGGGTGATGCCGACTGACAATGCCGTCTTACGAAGAAGTCCGATATAGGCATTGAGCATCTTTTTGCGCTTAGGATTCGTTTCCTGCTCGTAATACTGGGTGACATTGGAAATCGTTGACTCGACATCTGCTTTACGGGCAAAGGTCTTGAACTGGATATTACAAGGCACTGCCTTGAATGTCTGGTAGAACAGCGAAATAACGCGGTTCTGGGTCTCGGCGTCCATGTATGCGAAGTTGATAGGACGGTACTCCATGACTTTCACATACCGATGGTCTTTGGTGATGATAACACCGTTGAAGATATCCTCTACCGGGATGATACGCTGGGTGCTTTTGATGATTTGATAGCGTTCCGCTTCGGCTTCCATCTGTTTACGAATACGCTTGCGCTCGGTGGTTGCAATCTCTTCGCGCTCCTTCTTAGTCAGACGCGCGTTTTTCAGATTATTCCCTACCACACCATCCGGAATTCCCTGATTCTTGTCTTTCTTTCTGAACATACTCTGTTACTCCTCATCGTCGAAGATAGAAATATCTCGGCTGCTACGAATCTGCGGTTTCACCTTCACAGGCTTCACAATCTGCTCTGTATACTTCTCGTTCCGAACCACTCTCGGTTCAAAGGAAGGCTTACGCTGTGCATTGGTTTCAGCTTCTACAACCTCATCCAACTCAACATCGAGCATATCGGATGTATCGAGCACTTCGGACGGATTTGCACAAACTTCGAGGTCAGTATCATCGTCCAGTTCGATATCTTCAAGAACGTCTTCTACCGTATCGGACTGGTCGGGCACTTCACTACCCTTCTCAGTCAATTCAGGGTCAAGACGCTCTGCCGTAGTATCTTCCTGCGAGACCTCTGCATCCGGCACCGGCTCGGCAGTAGCGGTATCGGCAGGCTCGTCCAGAACGACATCCAGAACGGTTTCCGCAACCTCAGCAGCCTGTTCTTCCAGATTAACCGTTTCCGGCTGTGCCTGTTCAAGAACACGCTGGCGTTCCAGTGCCGTCAAGTGGGCACGCATCTGTGCTGCCTTAACGCGCTCAGCCTTTTCGAGACGGCGCTTGATTGCTTCCTGAATCATCTGCTCCCGCTCTTCCTCGCGCTTCTTAGCAGCCTCGGCTTCTTCCTTATGCTTGCGTTTCAGTTCGGCACGAGCCATACGGCGCTGATTCCGAGGCAGGGATTTGATGAACTTCTTTTCCTCTTTCGCACGCTGTTTTGCCTCGGCTTTCAGTTCAGCCTTCGATTTCAGTTCATCGGGTTTTTCAACGAAATCCTCATCGTCATCATAGTAGACCTGCAGGTCCTCGTCCGTGATATCGGCGCTGATAGGCTCATCGCTGCCGCCCACGACCTTGCTCTTGATGTTTTCCAGCGCCCGTTTCAGTTTTTCTTTCGGGAGCATCGTATCGTCATGGAGCAGGTAATCCGGTTCAAGTTCCGTCTTGATACGGGGATTGTACTTGGAGATTCTGCGATTCTGCCGGAACTTGACTACGCGGGCAATGAACTCAAACAAGCTGTCTCCGCCCACGCCATGTACGACACTGACGAAAACCGCCGCACACAGGATAAAGCAGTAAGCAACGGTACTTTCAAAGTCCAATCCGAGTTTTGCCCATCCATACAGGAAGATTCCAAGAAACGGTAAGGTTACGACAACGCCTTCTACGAAATTTCGGGTCTTGAACTGACCACCAAAAACATATCCGGTATCAAAGGAGTTTTTGGGAATCGCATAGATGTTCGCTTGCTTTTCTTCTCGTGCCATGATTTACATTTCCTCCGGTTTCGGGACGATAGTGCGCATCACATCTCGGCAATCCCGGTAAAGATGCTGTGCCAGCTTCTGATTTCCGGCCAATTCCGTATCCAGCAATGCAGCCTTTCTGACGCTTGCCACAACACCGTCCCCATACACATTCAGCAATACGGCAGCTTCATTCTTTCGGCAGCTTTCTTCTACGGCATACATATCCAGTTCTTTCATGTCTAAGAACACAGATACGCATACCTCCATCATTACGCCATGCACTGTACAGGCCATGAACAGTTCTCTGTTATTCAGTTGCGAATAGAACAAGCCTGAGCGCATATTCCAACTTTCACACACAGCATTCACCTCAACTACAGAATAGTTATTTTTCAGTACCTTTAGCCTGCATAAAGCAGTTGTTCGCCACGCGCCGCGAGAAGGCAGGTACAATGCGCAGCATCCGGCTGTCTGCCGGAAATGAATCAAGAGACAGCCGGGGTAAGATTAGACCTTGTGGCAAGCGCCCCAGACATAGTTGCGCTTCTCATCGTAGCCGTAGACCAACAGGGTCACGCGGTCACCGCGAGTCAGCAACTCATCGGAGGAAGTCAGTGCCACACGCGCCTGGATATTGCCGGAATCGACAATGAGGCGGTAGAAGCGGTCGTTCACGGAAGTCACGGTCGCACCGTAAGCACCGCCGCGAGCAAGGCTATGGATGTTCATAGCGGGGTTCGCACGGCGCTCCAGAATAGCGCGGTTCAGGCGCAGGGACACAGTGCCGTTCTCCGCATCGACATGCAGGTCCTCCACCACGACAGGGATACCGTCACCGACATGATACTTCTCAGCGACATTGTCGATGTACTCGTATGCGGACAGCGCAGCGGCACCGATGCTGGTCTCAACACCCAGAGCCTCTGCAATCACATAGTCGGGACCGGTGGACAGGATAGACGCAGCGGCGCGGCTACCGTTCTTGACATCGGCATTGCGACCGAAGAAGTGGCGGTTACGCTGAATCTGCATTGCATCCTGACGAGAACCGGCGAACACGACCTCACCGTCCTCAGACTCTGCTTCCATATAGGGGCAGAAGTTGATGATAGCACCATTCATCAGCTTTGCCTTGCGCAGATAACGGCGCTGACGAGTCGCGTCATCATCGTTCTCGATGCCCTTCATCTGGCTGAAATGGAAGAAATCCTCAGCCTGAATCATGATGCGCAGCGTGCCGCGAGTAACCTCAACGACTGCACTGCCGGAACCGACCGGACGCACGCCAAAGACTCTGCCCTGCAGGAAGCGGCGCGGCGTACGCTTGTTATCGAACACGCAGCGGCGCATCTCCGCAAGGTCGCGGGCACGGCGGTCTTCCGGCATATCGACCTTCAGCATGTCGTTGCCGTCATCGATGAAATCGCCGATTTCCAAGTCGTCGTCATTGAAACGGCGGGCGTTGCGGGGCAGTTCCTGAGCAGCAGGAACATCCTCGTCCTCCTCATCCATTCCATCGTCAGCGGGGGCAGGGACAGCCTCAGGAGCAAGGCTCTCTGCCTCAGCGGTATTGGTTTCGTCTTGCGCAGCGGGCTCCTGAATGGGCGCAGCAGCGTCCTCCGCAGCGGCAACAGGGGTGGTCACCTCGTCGATGTCGGCGATGGTGGCATTCTTCATTTCGTTCTCGTTCATGGTATTAGTCTCCTTTTTTAGGAAGTAAATGATGTTATCGACATTCGTTGCCCGTAGCAGGATTCGGGCAATATCCACCACACGCCACGCGGAGGCTGCCGATTTGTGTGGTTCCCGACTCATTGCTGAATCGGGGAAAAAAGAAAAGCCCCCGGCCACACATTGATGACTGGGGGTGTAAAGAGTGATTTACTTTTTGGATTTTTCTGTGAAAGCGTTTTTCTTGCCGGGTTTCTTGTTCCCACCGACAAGGTCGTTTTTGGAAAGGCGGGGATTCATCTTCTCTACGGTGCGCGTCTGCGTGATTTCCGTATTGATTTCCTTTTGGCGCTGGATATCGCCCACGAGAGATTCCAGTGCATCGTGTCTGCGAGCATTCGGATACAGGTCCACGGTTTTCGGAAGTTCAGACCATCGAGTAGGCACGAAATGCGGGTCACTGAACAGCGGATGATGGATGAACCCGAACCGCTTTGCTTTCAGAAGATTCTGACCATTCGTCATAATCAGAATCTCTTCCTTTTCCAGATGCTGTACTTCATCAGGGTTCATAAGGTTGCGTTTACCATCACCTTCGCTGAGTGAATAGCCCTGATATACACCGCGAATGCCGGTCGAGTTTGCCCTCGAATCACTGACGCTCTTTGCGCGAATTGTAACGATACCGCTCTTGTCAGAGATATACTCAGCCGTATACTTATCGTTACAGCCAAGGACCAGCATCGTATTACAGCAGCCAATGATGGTTTCTGCGTTTTCTTCGCCGTACAACTGCGTCAGCTGCGGCAAACTCTGCAGAATCAACGAAACTGCGATTTTACGAGAACGAGCCGTAGCGATAGTCTTTTCAAAGTTCGGCCAGACGCCGGTATTCGCCAACTCGTCCGCCACGACATTGACGGGAATACGCCCTTCACCGCCAACAGCGTCAAATGCCTCTTTCAGGTCCTTGAACAGGAAACTGAGCAGAAGAGACGAGAGAAGCTGCATCGAAGCATTGTCATCGGAAATAATAAGGAACAATGCCGTCTTTTTCGCGCCGATATCTGCCAATCGAATATCATCGTTACTGATAACGCGGCGGACTTTATAGGTCATGAACAGCTGTAACCGGGTATTCAAGCCGCCGACGATGTTCGGCTGAACACGCTCGCCCATACCTTTAAATACAGCCCATGCAGAAGCAGCCGGATGGTTCAGCGGGACATTCTTGAAATTCTCTTCCCAGCTGTTCAGGTCGTTGTGCATCAGAGCGTTATAGATATCGGAGATATTGCAGGTCGGTGCATCCTCTTCCCAACTCTGCAGTTTCTTCTCGCCTTCCTCTTCGCCATAGAATTCTTTTGCCAGATACTCTACGACTTTGCGGCGGTCAAACATCGCGGATTCAGGGTTCTTCACCACCTCCACCAATGCTTTCCCGTCATCCTCAGAAATGAACGGCAGCTGCGTTAAGAGTTCTTTGGTACGGCGCTCGTAGATTTTAATGAGCGTAGTCTCACGCATAAACGCGCAGTAGGAAACGGCAACACGGAACAGGTTCTCCTCGGAACTCTCCCAGAACGGGTCTGCTTTACCGCCGCCGCCCGTGTTCGTGATAACGGTTTTACAGAACGCAATGACACGCTGGTCATCGATGTTGCCCGTAATAGGGTCGTAGATTTCCTGTACGCAGTCCCAAGCATTAGAAAGGTCAAGGTTGATGAGGTTAAACACCTTCACCTCATAGCCCCTGGATTCCAGCAATTTCCGCATATCATTGTGGATTTCACCTTTCGGGTCCGTAACGACTACCGATTCACCGCGAACAATCGACTGGAACACGGCGGTACGAACATAACCGAAAGATTTACCGGAACCGGGAGGTCCAATCAGGATGAGGTTACGGTTTCCAGTCGGCTCAAACGGCAGCGCAATAACCTCTTCGCCGTCCTGCGTGAACTGACCGAGAATCGTACCCGTCACATCCTCAACGGGACCTACCTCATAGACTTTCTTTGCTTGGCTCTCGCTCATCCATCCGGCAGTACCGTATGTACCGGCATTTGAAGTAATCATGCCACGGTCATCGACCTCTCTTGCAGAATTGAGGTCTGTGTTCTTCTTGGAAAGGATGACGGCGATAAAGGTGATAGCTGTGGCAAAGAAAAGCGTAGAGATGATACCGTATCCAGTCGTCAGGGCAAGGACCAGTTTACGGAAGAACCCGGACTCCCACTCCCCTGCCATCAGGGCGGCAATGTACCCGCCCGGAAACAGCGCGACGACAAACGCGCAGATAAACAGAAGAATCAGCTGCTCACCTTTTGAAAGCATCTGAATCTTCACTTTCAGTTCGTTCCACTTCGTCATGAATTGCTATCCTCGCTTTCTGTTTCGGCGCTGCTGTCAGCGGCATCCCAGTCATCCAAATCAACGCTTTCCGTGGATGTCTGCGTTTCAACGAGCAGCAGATTTTCTTCTTTGGTGTCATCGAGAGAATCCGTGACGACATTCAGGATATTATCGGTGTAGGAGAACTCCCAGCCGAGGATTCTCGAAATATCAGAGACCGGCATTACGACATCATCCGCAGTCGGAAGTGCGAAAGTATCCGTCCAAATCTCCGGCGGCTTTGTGCTGATAAAATCAAAGGTATTGTTCGAGTTGTTTACATTGAAATACTGGCTGATATTGTAAAGCGCTCCCTTTGCCGGAATGAACGCACACTCGCCAAAGGTTTCAGGGACAGCCAAGAGATGCGCTGTCGCATCATAGTCGGTATTTGAATCGAAGGCTTCTGACAATGCCCGCAGGGAAACGCACATGCGCCCCTCACTGTTGATGGTGTATTTGAGGTCCGGGACCAAAGACCCATTAAGAATCACGCAGCGAATCGGCGCATCCATCTTTCCTTGCAGGATAGCCTGCCCGTTCTTGCGGTTCTTGACAGCCTGGTCGTAGCTTTCTTTCGTCTTGTAGATGTAGATGCGCTCGCAGGAACCTTCCTTGCGAAGCTGCGCAAAATCTGTAGGGTATTCGATTTCGTTTGTAAGGTTATCGATGTCATAGACTTCTTCACCGGACACGATGCATTTCTGTAATGTTCCATCAGAATACAGAGCCGCATCATTGCCGGTATCGGTAGAAGCAGGAGTCTCTACATAGTTGCCGTTCTCATCGATATACCCGGAACTGCTTTCTACATATTCATCCGTGATGGTGATTTGTTCTCCTGTTCCGGATTCGGTACTGTCGGAGTCACTGTCTGAAGCAGAAGGAGTATTGCTGAGATTCTGCGTATTGCGGATATAGACGGTATGTCCCGTTTCAAGGGTAAGACCCTTTCCATCTGCATCTGTATAGGGAACGAGGTTCTTTGCCTTTACAGCGGACTCGTATTCCTTATACCGATAAGTGCCGTCCAGATACTTGTATTCCATATACCCGTTCTGAGCACAGTTATTGGGGGACTCAGCCGTAATCGGCGTCAACACGATTTGCCCGTTCTCCATCTTCACGCCGCCCGAAGTATCTACATCTCCGGTCACCTCAGGGTTTCCGGAAGCAGAATCCGATGCCGCGATAGACGGGGTCGGGACCGGATTCGAGGTCGCCTCATCCTCTGCCTTGTTTCTGCATCCTGACAAGCAGGTGCAGATAGATGCCGCCGCAAGGCTTACAGCGGCCATTTTCTTCAAGTTCTTTTTCATCAAAAAATCCCCACTCGTTTTGAGTGGGGCCTCCGTTTCTTAGTTGCTCATATATGCCTCAGGATTGACCTGCTGTGTACCGTAGTACATTTCAAGGTGCAGATGCTCACCTGTGCCGCCGTGCGAACTGTAACACAATCCGCTCCATCCCGTCTGACCGATAACAGCACCGGCAGGAATCGTATCACCAATCTTCCATGAAAATCCCGGTGACAGATGCTGATACAGTACGAAAACACCGCCACTGCTCGATTCACCGTAATACACGAAAACGAAATTTCCTCGCTGTGCGTTGCCTTTTGTCTGGGTAACGCCGTTTGCAAATCCTGTCTGGGTTCCGATAACGATGCCCTGTGAGGGTGCAATGAGCGAATACATCACGGAAGGCGGGACTATATCAGTGCCATTATGAGCAATGCCGCCTCGAATCGCGCCGAGATGCGAAGAAACCATACCCTTCCATCCTGACCATGGCCCGCCAATAACGCTTGGGGCATTAAACAATGTATCGGCTGGATGAGATGCATAGAACTGCGTAATCAAGCCTTTCAGGGTTCCGCTGATGACCATACCGCCAGTGCCGCCGCCCATGCCGGGATTCGGTGCATCCGGGTCGAAGTCCAACTCCGCATTATCCTCAAAGTACGCTTCCCGCGCATTATACAACTGCCGCATTGCCTCAACCTGTTCGTTGAAGATGTCCTCATCCGAGAGGTCTGCCGTGCCTGCCGTAGTGTCTGTCACATTGAAGTAATCGAGGATATACCGCTTTGCGCCTTCTTTCGGCGAATAATGGTACTTGATTTTTGCAACCGCAATCTTGTACTTTTCGGATTTCTGAACACGCTGTGTTTCTTTATGCGTGATAAGGTTCCCTAATCTGTCATATTGTTTGTTCCCGTTCTTATCAAGCGTCGGTACATCGACTTCTTCGTCCTCCCACCATGTTCGGGTAGCTTCCGAAACGCGGTATTCTTTATCGAGTTCTACTTTCCAAAGCTTGCTCTTTTCAAGGCTTTTGGCTGCATCAACCATTTCCTTCACATGAAACCGCAAACCGGACTCGTTGCGGGATTTGCAGCTTTCACCGGCCATAACGAAGAATGTCCAGTTCAGGTAATTCTTTGACTCGTACAGTTCCGGGTCCACGGAAGTCAGGATATTTTCAGGCGCAACACCGTCAGCTTCGGCTTGCTTTACCATCTTATCCATTTCCTTGTTTGCAATGTCCAGTGCTGTTGCATTGAACTCCTGATACGCGTCCTTGAAATAGTGGTTCAGCACCGCCACCATCACATTTGATGTGCTCGTGTACCCGTAGAACACCGGGTCATCTGCAATCGCCAAATCATCCCTATAGGATTTGCTGGCATCACCAAACTGTCCGGTCGTCACAAAGGTCAGAAAATCATCGACACCCGCTGAAAGCCTCGCTTTAAAATCCTCCCAGCCGAGCGTTACGCTATCTACGGATTGACCGACCGCGCTTTGCACTGACTCTGCAATCGAGCCCGGTAACTGAACCACAAAGATGACACCCATCATTGTGATAAAGAACGGTATCATGAAAAGTACAAGTGCGACCAGAATGATTTTGAACGTTGTTTTTGGATTTTTGATTGCAGTCGTTACAGCACCAACATAGTTTCCGCTCGCGATTTGTCCGGCGGCTTTCGATACGGCCTTCGCATCCTTTTGCGCTTCCCTACCGGCGTTATAGACATCGGCGGCTGTCTTTGCCATTTGCTTGGCATCGCTTACTGCACTGTCGGCCATATTGCCGGTTGAGGAGGCACCGCCTCCGAATCCTGCCATATTACCACCCTCCTTACTAATAAGTTTCTTACCACTTTCTGCCGCAACCAATAGCTGCGTTACCGCCTTGCGCCGCGTGGAGGCAAGTGATTTTGCAAGGCACGGCATCGGGTATTACCCCGACACCGAAAGGCTTACGCCTTATTTCTTGTATCAGCGTTTGCGCTTATAGTCGCCCATACCGCCGAAAGGGTTGTGTCTCTTATCCTGTTTTCCGTGGTCATGAGAATCGCGTTTCTGGTCATCGTACCGCTGGAAATGCGGCTGGCCATTGGAATGCCCGTTATAGGGTCTCGGTTCGGAATTCTTGCGGGATTCCTGACGAGCCTGACTTCTGCGGTAATCCGCATCAAGGTCCGGTCCTACATTCTCAAAGCCTTCAATGCTGCGGGCTTTATTAGCCACCTCATCGAAGGTCGCGGGGCGAGAGGTTCTCGTTGCAGGGTCCCAAACAGGCTTGATATGAACCACAAACGGAGCGTACTCAGGAACGCTGCCATCGGAATCCACTTTTTGGAGAATCCGCCAAGTCGTCCAACCGTTATCCGCGACTTCCTCACGCGTCATCTGGAACATACCCAAGCTATCGGATTCAACCGTGCCGTTTGTACTGCTCAGGCGCGTAACGCTGGATTGAGAAGTCATATAGGCTTCGGGAATCGGAGGCCGTTTCTGTTCCGCAACCTGTTCAGGCTCGGATTCGTGTTCAGGTTCCGCTACAGGTTCAGGCTCAGCCATTTCCTGTTCGGGAGCCGTGAACGAATTGGTTTGCGCCTTGTCCTCGTAATACTCAGACCCGTCCGCAATAGGAACATCAAATGCGGCGTCATCCGTTGCATCGAATTCCGTATCCTCGGTTTCGTCCTGCGTATCGGGTTCATCTGCAGAATCGGGTTCCGATACATCCTCTGTATCGGTATTTTGACCGCTAGAGTAATTCTCGCTGTCATCGTGGCTGTTCTGTGTATTAGATTCAGACCCGGCTTCATCGACCGTCTCAGTCACCGCACTGCCACTGGTTTGCTGTTCTGCGGCTTGCTCGACCTGAACGACCTCTGTCGCAGCGGTTTCTGTCTCGACCGTGGTCTCAGGTTCAGGAGGCATATCGCCTTCCGAATACCCGGCCCCACCGGTCTCCCCTACCGCATACGGCAAGCCATCCGCCGCAGGGGCTTCAACCTTTTCGGAAGAAGTGCCGCCGGTTTCAGAAGTAGGCGTATCCGTGCCGTCATTTGCGCTGCCCGACGGAGCCGATTCACTGGAAGAACCGGTATTGCCGGAAGATGCGGGAGCAGATACAGAAGTACCAGACCCGGAACTGCCGGAGCCGGACGGAGCAAGAGCGCTCTCGCCGGACGCAGGTGCAGAACCGGAAGAACTGCCAGCGCCGTTGCCGAAACTGCTTCCGGAGTCACCAGAGGGCTCAGAACTGCCCGTATCAGAAACGGGTGCCGGTGTCGCAACATTGGTTGTCGCAGCACTCTCAGCCGGTGCAGATTCAGGCGCGGCGCTCGCTGTATCGGCATTAGCAGGACTCGTAGTACCACCGCTGCCCTGTGCAGGAGCAGAACCGCTTTCCTGTCCGTTTGTGCTCGTAGGAGCACTGTCAGACCGTCCAAGCGTATCTGTGCCGTCAGTGCCCGGAACATTGCTTACGCTGTCAGTACCGGACGATTCACTATGCGCAGTGCCTTCGTTCGGTGCAGTTTCATGCCCGCCAGCACGCGAAGAACCACTTTCGGAAGGAGCAGAAGCAATCTCACCGCTTTCCTGCGTAGATGCAGGAGCGGTTGCAGGGATAGGAGCGGTAGGAACGGACGCCTCGTGATTCACAACAGGAGCCGTTGCACCGTCATTGGTTGTACCGCTACCAGATTCAGGCGCAGAGGCGGGAGTCGTAGTAGCAGGAGTAGTTGAAGTGGGTGCCGAAGCCGCGCCGCTTTCGGTAGGAATTGTAGGTGCAGAACCCGGTGCAGACACCGTAGTAGAAGCAGGAGCGGATACCGGATGAGCCTGTCCCGCCGCCGTGCCAGCCACAGCCCCCGCTGCAACGCCTGCCGCAACCGCAACTCCAGCAGAACCGCCAGAGACCGGTGCAGTAGGAATAGAAGCGGAAGGAGCCGGGGCGCTCACAGAACCAGCGCCCGTTGCGGGTCTTACCGTAGTAGGAGTCGTGCCGGAACCAGGTGCTGTAGAACTCTGTCCCGATGCCGTACTCGGTGCAGGAGTAGTTCCGGGTACGCTTGTAGGAGCGTTTGTGCCGGTAGTCGAAGCAGGTGCCGGTGCGTTGACAGCAGGCGTTGCTGCCGTCTCAGGTGCGGTACTTGCAGGCATGTTGTTTGCAGCCATACCGGGCACATTCGCCGTCTTAGGCGCATTCGCAGTACCCGGCACTGTACCACCAGAAACCGGTGCCGCTCCTTGCACAGGAGCATTCAGGGTATTGGTTGTGGGATTTTGTGCGGGTGCAGGAGCAGGAGCCGTCACACCGGAAGCGGGTGTTGCACCGCCAGCAGATGTAGGCTCTGCCACCTTGCCGTCAGCACTCTGCGTTGCAGGAGCCGATGCGTTTTCACTTGCAGGTACAGGCGCATCCGCCTTGTCACCAACATCCTGAGGAGCATGAGTGACCGCTTCTTCACCAACGGGTGCAGGTGCATCCACCTAGCTGTCAATATCTTGAGGTACAGGGGTCTGAGCAGTTTCGGCAACAGGTGTAGTCGCCGTCTCATCCACACTTTGAGGAGCAGGAGCGGACGCTTCTTCACTAACAGGAGCAGGTGCATCCACCTTGCTGTCCATATCCTGAGGTACAGGAGCCTGAGCAGTTTCAGTGGCGGGTGCTGCGGTAGTTTCATCTGCGCTTTGAGGAGCAGGGGCAGACGCTTCTTCGCCAACAGGTGCAGGCGCATCCTCGCTCACCGGAGCAGGTGCAGCATCCGCATCCTTTACGGGCTGTTCATTCGTCTGCGCAGCCGGAGTTTCAGCGGTCTCGGGAACCGGTTCTTCATCACGAGTAAAGGTGCAGGTAGCCTGAGAGTTCTTGCCATCCTGGTCGTTGCCGATAGCAACAATCAGCGAACCGGCAGGATTACCGTCAGTACCGTCAGATACATGCATACCCGTAACATGCCCACCATCAGCAAGCATTGCTGCCTGTGCGGGATAATACTGGGCATTTTCCTTGATATGGTCTTCCATCGCCTTGAAAGCGTTCGGAGAATTGTAATCCGCGTTACTGTCAGGATTCATCATATCAGCCAGGCGTTCCTTATCGGTCATGCCGATTCGAGTAGCCATCGCTGCCTGCTCCTCTTCGTTTTCTCTTGCCTTATTCAATGCTGCGCTTCCGGTTTCAGCAGACAGAGCATCTCTGATACTGTTTTTGAAGGCATCGTTGTCATCGTTGGCATTGAAATGCTTGTACGCGGTCATGGCATCGCTGTCACCAGCCTTGCGACCCTTGGCAATCTCAGATGCAGGAATCGTGAACTGAACCTTGTTGTTCGCATCGGGCGTAACATCCTTGACCTTATCGCCAAACATGTTGACGGATTGCTCCGCCTCCCAAATCTGGTTACCGGCCGCATCTTCACCGACCTTGCGAAGCCCAAACTTACCCATTGCGCTGTCTTCTTCCATAACGGACTTGCCGTTGGGAGCGACCTGCATAGAGTCGTATTTCTTAGCCCCGTTCACATCGAGCAAGCCTTCCTGCGTATCGCCGATTTCGAACTCAGATTTCTCGGAAACGCGGTTCTTCTCATCACGCTTGACAGCACTAGCAAGGAGTTTGCCGTCCTCGCCGATTTTAACGCTTTCGACATGAGCATCATCATCGAGATGTCCGGCACTGCGCAGCTTATCTTCAAGCACCTGCTTGTAGGCATCGGTGTTATAGGAATCAGTATTCAGAGCGCCGCTTGCCATCTTGTCCGCACGGTCGTACATCGTTTCCTTGCCAAGCACGGCATCAGCTTTCATCTTATCTGCCATGCTGGCGTTATTGACATACCCGCCGTCCTGTGCAGAGGTTTCGCCGCCGTTCATGAAATCTGCAAAGCTTTTAATCGGCTCAACACCATTTGCCTTACCAATGTTTTTCCCGGCATCCCACATGTTCTTGCCGACACCGGCTACATGTCCAGCGACAGACGCAACGCCGCCGAAGACATTGCCGATACTCCGAAGCACACCGGAAGCCTCACTGATGGGGTCAAGTCCTGTCGTTCTGGTGATTTTCAATCCGGCAGTCTGCATCATGTCATCGAGACGCTGTGCGATTTTCAGGAACGCGTAGGTGATAAGTCCCCACTTGACCATCTCGGTATTAGAAGCACCAAAAAGACCGTTGTTCAGGGCAGTTCTTGCAATACCCACGACCCAGATATTCAGAATCAGCAATACGCATTGAGACCAGAACATCTGCAGCCAGCTTTTCGCGGTATCCTTAGTGTTTTCGCTTGCCATTGTCGCAAACGCCAGCGGGGAAAGGTTAATGGTGAAAATGCAGATGATATAGCGTTCAGCGCATTCAAGGACCAGCTTAATCAGGTTCCACCAGATAATCAGCATCAGGGCAAGAACTACGATAAGCGTTGCCAAAGAGTTCAAGTCGAATGCTGATGTGATTTCGCCAAGTCCCGTCATGTCTGAGCCGACACCCGAGAACGAGAATGTTCCGCCCGCGTCCGAAACGCCTTCCGTCAACGCCGAGGACAGCGGAGCCACGATTTCATTAAAAATCATGGTCAGAAGTGTTTTTCCGCATATTACCATTACGATGCCAAACACCGCATTCCAAATCAATTTTGGAACTGACTCGACCTTTTCGCCGTGCGCGAGGTTGATAAGATACGAAATGATATGACAGCAGATAAGAACACCAGCAATCATGTACGCGATAATGTTAATTGCCTGAATGAAGAAATTGCCGATGTTGTTACCGTTGTCAAATCCGGGTACAAAGCGGGATACATCCGCTGTACTCATCGTTGTAATTTCCAAAAGAGGTTCCAGTACAATATCAGCGGCATTCAGAAGACCTTTGGCAATCACCGTAACGACAAGGCCAAAGAAATTCGTAGCAATATCGACGGTTCCGGCAAATGCAATGCATACCGACATCAGGCATCCGGCAACTGCGGCCAGCATCGTTCTTCGAATCAGGTTCTTGTTTCTTTTCTGATTCACAAGAGAGTTAATCGAACTCACCTTCTTTCCAAAACAAAAAAGGCTCGCCCGAATACATCGAGCAAGCCCTTCGAGCCGAAGCTTATTGACCGTTAGCCAAGTTCAGCATTGACCTGCGAACCCAGTTCATTGGCAACCTTAATCAGGCCCGGAACAGCGGCAGCAATGACAACGATGATGGCGGTCGTAATCAGCCGCTTCTTATACATCTGAACATCCTTGGGGTCGCTGCTCAGAAGCATACGGACCAGGAAGTACAGGAAGACAGCAATACCGATAGGAACAACGATGTTGGTCAGGCCCTTAGAAATTGCGTTGGCAACAGAGTTACCGACATTGAACACCTTGTTAATGGCGCTGGTAACATCTGCGTATGCGAACATAGTGCTCATCATCGCAGCAGTACCCATTGCGCAGGCGGTGTTCAGAGCCATCTGCATGTTGCGAATCGGATTGCGCTTCTGCAAATCATTATTGCTCATGTCAATTTTCCTCCTTCCCTGAAAATATAGCTATATTTTTCGCAGAGCCAATGAGCTGCGCTCTTTTAAGGAACCCAACCCATTAACTCTACAATATCTATTATCCGCAGTTCGCATATAGGGGCAACAGTCTTAGATTCGTATATTTGGAGTGTTCTTCGCACAAACAAAAAAGGCGGAACCATCCAAAAAGGAAGGTCCCGCCGATGCTTACATGTTTCTTAGACGTTTGATAATTCTCGGTCCTAAGAGAGATTTGCGGCCCTGTGTACGGGTCGTGCGCACTGCTTTTTTCAGTGCTTCTTCATCACCAATCATCACAAGCTTTTTCTTGGCACGGGTGATTCCCGTATAGTACAACGGCTTTGTCAGCATCGGACCATACGAAGAACTTACCGGAAAGATACAACAGGGAAACTCACAGCCCTGAGAGCTGTGTACGGTAATTGCATAAGCCAATTCTACATTTTTCATATCATTGCTGTCATAGGTCAACACCTCATTTTTAGAATCGAATAGGATACATACCCGAACGCCGTCATCATCTTTCAGGATTTCCTGAACAGTACCGAGGTCACCGTTGATGACTGCCTCCGTGTTTTTGCGCTGAATTACGCGGTCGCCTGCCATGAAAGTCTGGTGGTTCACCTCATAGAAAGGCTTGCCATCGGTTTTCGGATTGACAGCCGCTTGAATTTCTACATTCACACGGTTCTTGCAAAGATACCCGGTCGGCGTACCTTTATCATAGTGTGTGGGAGTCAGAACGATTGTGCCTTGCATCCCGTATTGCGCCACACCTTTGCGGTACTCCTCCACGATAGTCTTCATGATTTTATCGGCTTCGGTCTTTTCGTCTGGGTCAGTCACCGAGATGAAGTTGAACTCATCGTCAAACCTCAAGTTTCGGGTCATGCCGGAATACGCACGGTTCTCGCGGATTTTAATGGATGCGTCCGTAATGGTAGAGGTACTCCCCTGCCGATAGTTGACATCGAGGCGCACAGTCTTGATAACGCCGCACTCAATCAAATCGCGAAGCACATCGCCACGGGAAACCGGAGCAAGCTGGTCAGTATCACCGAGCAGAACGATTCTCGTAGAGGGACTGTTCAGAACGGCATCTACTGCAAAAGCAAAGAGATGTTCACCGACCATACTCATCTCATCAATACCCACGAACCCGCAAATCCTGCACTCGCCTTGTGCCTTGAATCCGCTCGGATTATCCGCAGGAACAAGACCGCAGGCTTTGTGAATCGTTGCCGAGTTCATACCGGTGCTTTCTGCCATACGTTTAGCGGCAAGACCCGTAGGAGCCATCAAAAGGATATGCTCACTCGGCCATACCTTATGGTACACATCCATGATAGCCCGAAGACAGGTCGTCTTACCAGTACCGGGACCGCCTGTAACAATCGAGATTCGATATTTGAGGTTCTTGACCGCCTCTGCCTGACGCGGAGAGAGAATGATAGAGTTCTCTTTCTGCCACTCGAGAAAGGCGTTTTCTATTTCCTTTTCCTTCGTAGGCATTTCATTTGCGAGAGCCGCGACCTTCGCCGCCATACCTCTTTCAGCAATGAAATCCGTCTTGTCGTAGTAGTACCGCCCTTGTCGGACGATATCATAATCAGCCGCCGTTTTCGCAACAGCATCCGCAATCGTCTCATCCGACAGTTCCGGCACGAGGGCTTTAAGCTGCAAGAGCATCGCACTGCCCTCGGCACACATGTTTCCGGTCTTACTGCAAGTCCTTTTCTGTGCTTCGATAGTCGCTGCTCGAAGTCTGCGTTCGGAATCCGGCTCCTCGCCCATCGACATTGCGATATGGTCTGTGGTCGAAAAGCCCAGCAGACGAACCAGCTTATAAGGCTCGCTTTTGAGAACCGTAGTTGCCTCATCGCCGTACGCTTCCACGATTTGGTTGATGACCGATACCTCCAACTCAGCCTTTCCCAGAAGAATCTGGACATCGGCACGCACCAATGCAGACAAGCATGCGGCATTGATGTTTCCGAGCATCTGTTCTGTCATTTTCGGAATATCCCGGAGTCTGCGCGGTTTATGAGCGCAGATATCAAGGGTCTCGTCTCCGAATTTATTATAAATAGTCTCGGCAGTGACCTTGCCGACACCCTTACTGCTGTTCATCAGGAACTTAATGACTTCCGCTCTGGTTTCTGGCATCGACTCGGATGCCTTCTCCGCAACGAAAATCTTCTCGTCCCCTTTTGTGCCATGCGTATCTTTCTCCCAATGCCCTTCCAGATTAAAGGAAATCTTACCGAGCAGTTTGGCTGGCAAGTGATAGGAGGACACCTTGAACAGTGCCGTCGTCCCATATTTCTGGATATTATCGGGGAACGCTTCTGCCTGTTTCGTGTAGTTTGCCGTGAACAAGCAGACAGAATACGCATTTTTCGTGTCGTGTACAACGCGCATCACCTTGTTGACACTGCACTTATTGATTTTGACTACTCCGTTCATACAAAAATACTCCTATTATCGTTAGCTGCTCAACACCTCCAAGCAATGTGGGTAATCCAGACGCATGATGTTCCCGGCAATGCCATTCTCCTGAATGTCATCGACCGAAATCATGTATGCGGATACATCCGAACTGTACTTGTAGTAGTTCCAGACACTGTTCGCGTCAGAATTCTTCGTGACAACATCCGATGGGAAATGTATCCACATCGCATTCTCTCTTGCTAGAAGGAAATACTGACCCGGACCGTATTTCCGGATTTTCTTAACGCAGCCTGTGATTTCTCTGTCGTAGCTTTGAACACCATCACAGCACCGCGACACGATTTGCTCCAAAGCTCCGAGAACTGTTTTCTCATCCTTCAAAGCACCGGTCAATGGTTTCAGCATCTTGTGTTCCATCGCCTTCTCCACCGTTTCAGCGTCATTTGTTCGTCGCTGCTCGGCAGAATTTCTGTTTATAGTTGTGATTTCATTTTTCATTGATTTATCGCTCCTTTTCGATGAAAAAAGCAGCCATCCGAATACGGACAGCTGCTTTTACACAGATTGTTAATTTGTACGAGCCTTTTTTGCAAAGACCCCGAATTTTGCTCGGGTAATGTTATCTATCGTACATTTACTATTCTACGCAACTCGCAAGGCGCGTCAACTAAAAATCTCTTCCAGTTGCTCACACATACTCTGCTCAATGCGGGGAATAGACGCCACATTCGGGATGTAGCAGAACGGAACATCATAGCGGTTGCAAATGGTCTTTCCTTTATTATATAGAGCGTGAGAGCAGGAATCGACCTTGAACATCACGATATCGGCGTTCTGAATCTGCTGGTCACAGGTCCCAAGCATATCCTTTGCGACCAAAGACGCATCGGGATGCGCTACCTGAAACTTCTTCATCAGATTCTCGTTGCCGCCGACGATAACGACCGTGTGCTGTTTTAGTAGAGCATCGAGTGCCGCAGCATAGTCTTTTGCTTGTACTTGTTGTACAGGTTCCTGTCTTTCTTCCTCTGCCTCACACACTACCTCTGCCTCTTCCGGTTCCGGAATACGCTCCATCAACTCATCGATTTCCTTGTACGCCGTTTCCAGCTTACTGGTAAGGGCGTTTTCGCGCTTCTTGCTCTGGATGAGTTTTTGTTCAGCGGCGTTTTCGGCTTCGATGGCTCGGGCGGCATCGGCTTTTGCCTTATCGAGCATCTTTTCCAGTTCCTCGATTTTCTTCATGAGTTTTTCGGAATCGGAATTTTTTGTATTACCGAAAAGAGAATCCGAGAGCGAACTCTGAATTTCTTCCTTGTATGCCTCACTCAGATTTCGGAACGACAGATACACCGGCACCATCATATTATAAAGGTTGATGAGCTCGATGGTCGCAAGACCCGAATCCTCGTCCGCCTTAATGTTGCCTTTCTCATCGACCTTGATATGCCCATCATCAATCAGCGAGAACATATCCCCGAACTTCACTTTCCCGTCCATTTCTTTCGTAAAGTTCAAACTCTTGGCGACAGCTTTCTGGGCATCAAGGAACTTCTGCTTCGTGATGGTCTTGTCGTAGTTGGAACAGTTCGAGACACCGGCATCCAGCATTGCCAGCCCGCTCAACAGTTCAGAATGGCAATGTACACCGTAATCCGAGTACGAGAAGATAGTATCCTGCGTACAGGTCCCATCCTCGTTCTCTACAGGGATAGTTCTGGTCCGGGACCCCTGCATAGCGGCAGTTTCAAAATCCGAAAAATTCTTCTGAATTGAAATTCCGTACTTCATGAGAACCTTCTGCTGGTCCGACATCGGGCTGGTGTTCTTCCGCGTCGAATTGATTTGCGAGAACACTTCACTGAGTCTTTCAAAGGATTTCCGGTTTTGCGGCAGGTAGCTTTCGGGGCTTGCCAGAAGATAGATAGCGAAAACCGCAACATTGCCAAGGTCACTGCCCCAGGTATCCTTGATATACTTGAACGGCAGCTTGGCCGTCGGGTCAGCCATACGCCGATATAATCCGCTGACAACATCAGCCGTGCTCGCATATTCTTTGCCGAACAGCGACAGGAGTTTCGCATAGTCAGCCTCCTTATCGCCGTACATCAGCTGATAGATGACTGCCGTGATTTTCATGGCATCCGGTCTTTTGGCATAGTTGGCGTTTGTCACGCCGTAAATCAGGTCTTCGTCAATGAGTTTTTTGGCACAGCGGCGGTAACATAAGTCCCGCTCATACTCTTCCAAGAACCGTTTCTTGGGTGCGCCGGTAGATTTGCTGATATCGGAGCCTATGACACTGCACCAAATCGGGTCAAAAATCACAGAATCCTCGTGCTTAAACATATTGAACATACATTTTCTCCTTTCAAAAAAGAAAAAACCGCACGGTATAGTGACCGCACGGCAGAATTGTGAATCGTTAGTATAACATGGTATCTATGTTACATTTTCTATTCTATTCAACTCGCACAGATACGCAAGCCAACAAAAAGAAAAAGCCCGTCCTTGCTTAAGGGACGAGCATATATGGGATAGGAGTTTGAAATGGAAGATAACGTGGTATTAAAAGGAGTGGCCTGGGTGGGAATTACTGCTTCTTGTCTTCGTCTTTCTTTTCGAAGTCAGAAGACTTCTTGACGTGCGCATCGTAAGCCTTCTTGAACTTACGAGTGCGGGTCAGCAGATAGACGGGGATAACGAAGGAAAGCAGGATGTTGATGGTGGCGAACAGGATGGTCTTCACTGCCGGGATAATCAGCTTCGTGAGCAGGAAGAAGCAGCCCGTAAACATCAGAGCCACGAGAACGACAGCTGTGAGAATAGCAGCGGCCGTGATGGCTATGTTGACAAAGTTGACGGTCTTGGCGGACTTAACGGACTTGGCATTGGTATTGATAGTCTTATTCATGATGCAACCTCCTAATGGTGCAGAACAAGGTGGTCAAGGACGGATTCCAAGACCAACTGAAATAATTGAAAGAGCATAGCGGTTATGCTCAGTGCCGGGATGAATGCTCGTACTATGATTGGGGTTCAGATTCTCTCACATTTGTTCCAAGTATACTGTCCATAGTCATCGCCAGGCTCAAATACCGGAATTTCGTCTACCCACTCACCCTGGATGCGAGTAGTCTTTGTGACCTTGTCGGCAAACTCTGCAAAAGAAATCCTATGCAGGCATTCACCTTCGGGCTTCTCGAAAAGACTCAGCATATGCCGTTTCACACTGGCATATACCATGTCATCTGCAGAAATGCCCATCATGGAATAGGGGTCGATTGCGTTGCGAACCAGTTCGACTGCTTCGCAGGTGGATATGTTACTCACGATAGTTCTCCTTTCTAAGAGATTTGAGATTCATCGGCGGTAAAAGGAAAGACTCTTACCGGCCATCGTACATGCGAGGATTATATATAAACAGCACACAACGGACATTGGTGCTGGGAATTCTGCAACAAAAAAGCGGGCTCCCTGATTTCTCAGGAAGTCCGCTTGAAGCAGCTTGTAAATAATGGAAGAACTACGAACGACCGGATTGGTTCCGGAGGACGACTTACAAAACCGCAAGTCGTAACTCGTAGGTGAAATGCTATCTATTAACTAATTCCCATTATAGGCGGTTCGCATATCGCGTCAACACCTTTACTGAGGATTTTTGAAATTATTTATTCGCTGCTTTCAGAGTGAAAATTCGGCTTGATTCCTTCTGCGGAATGAAGCAGTCATTGTACGCTTTCGGGTAAAGTGCTTCCAGCTTCTTCATATCGACTCCGGCACGGCTCATACGCGGCGCATATTTCAGCAGCCACCGCGTTCCGTCCAGACCGGTCGTTTCTGCCAAAATACTCGTACCCATAGCAGCAGCAATCGGGACAATCATATCCTTGCACTGTTTGTCGAGCGCTTCAAAGGTCGTCCTTGCAGCATCACGCTCAGCACGTACCTTACTGTACTTGGAACAGATATCGGCAAAAGACTTATCCAGCACCTTCGAGGGAGCCTTCTTGTCGGCATCTCCCGCATACTTGTGAATCGTATCGAGCGCAGCCTCAGGTTCACCGAGCGGTACGGGAGGAAAATGCGGAAGCACATTGCCCATCCAGAAATCTTCACAGCCCTGAATGATACGCATTTCCTCATCGAGGTCGCGTTTAATCGTGTTCGCAATAAGCGTGTCACGGTCAAACATGCAGACCACAACGCATTCCCAGACACCGAGAATCGCCATGTAGGTACGGACCTGATAGATGTAGGGAATCGGGATATTGCCGTTTTCCCATGCAGCCTTGTTGAACGGGCTCGTTGTCTTAATTTCCACAAGGCAATAGGACCCGTCCGGCTTGCGCATCATACGGTCGATGTTCGCGGTGATGTAGGGTCTACCGGGCATCGCATAGATGTTCGTGTCGGTGATGATATCGTTGTACGGATACTTTTCAGAAAGCCACGCATCGACATACTCCTCAGAGATATGCCCCCACAGCTTGTTCAGGCGGGATGCGGAACTCTCCTCCTCCGGTACAGCAGGAACCTTGCCGGTCTTTGCGTAGTACAAGTCAAGGTTCGTCTTGAAATGATTCTCGCCAAAGATAGCGGAGATATCCGAGCCGCCAAGATGGTCAGCGCGGCGTGCCTGCCACTGTTCTTCCGTCAAGGTACTGGCATCGACCTCGATATCAGGACCCTGATAGTTGTCCGGGTCACAGAAAGCAACTGCTTCCGGGGTTGCCATTGCCATTGCCTCATTGTAGAGGTTCTTTGTGTGTTCCGTCTTGATTTCCCAATACGGAAGATGCTGAGCGCAACCGGCGCTCGATTTGTTTGTGCCGTCATAGCTTGCCATGGTGAGCAAACTCCTTTCATTGTTGATGTAGTCAGCGGGTCAGACCGTACAGAAGAATTGCTGCGACTAAAAGCCTGAACAGGTTTCGAGGCTTAATCATCACATATCCTCCTTGCCGGGCATATCCATGGTGCTCCAGAGCGTCCGAGCGCAACGCGCAACGCAGTCCGCAGCTGTGAAAATCTTCTTGGCGTCCTGTGCATGGTTGCGGACAACCGCCGCATACGCTTCACAGACCGACAGGTAGATATCCATTGCCGTCACATTGCCACTGGCGTGCCACATATCGTATGCGGCCAGTGCTTCACGGGACTCTTCCTTCGGCATCCCATACTTTGTCAGGACCCGAACAAGAGTTGCCTTGCCGTAGTTAATCGGAATCGTGCTCAGCTTCGAGATGTCAGTAGCGGCATCGTCGAAATACGCCAGCAGCGCAGTGAATGCGTTGCGGACACGGTCCTCAATGTTATCACCGATATGCGGGATAGCGACCTCCTTCGCCATGGGTGCAATCACGCCGCCCATATTGAAGGCAGGAATCAGCCGGACGGCGCTTTCCGCGACATCCGAACTAATCATCACGACCGCAGGTGCATAACCACGGCAGAGTTCCGGCGGCAGTTTCCGGAAAAACTGCTGCTTGTAAGCACTCAGGTCAATGACGACCTGCATCAGTTCATGGGATACATAGGCGCTGATGAACTCGTGGTTCGGCCAGTTCTGCGTCATATACTCGTCCATGATTTCGAGCAGTTCCTCGTTGCTGATAGCGGCATACCGCCCAGAATGCACGGCACGAATCTTTTCATGGCTGAACTTGATTCGCGTAGTGCCTTTGCGTTCTGCGAGAATGAGGTTTAAAACCTCCTTCAAGCTGCCACGATTGTTCTTACGCAGCAACTCATAGCAGTTCATGCCAATCATGGCTCGTGAGCAGATGTTCCGGGTAGCGCTCTCCCCTACCGGCTTCTTACCGATAGAGGTCGTGAGGTTCAGACCCGCATGCTGCTGGGTATCCAGAATCGCCTCCTCGCTGACTTTCAGCTTCTTGGCGTATTCCGGGGCGCAAAGCGGCTCATCGTAACTCGCCTCGAACAGGATGTCCCGAATTCCTTCATCGAGCCACTCCGTTTTGCTTGCATCCCATTTGCAGAAATCAACGAGTTCCTGATACTCGCCTTCCTTGAAGGCTTTCTCAGACGCATCGTTGATAAAGAAATCTGGGTTCTGCACAGCGGTACTAACGGTAGTGGTGGAAGAAACGGTGGTGTTGGTAGCGGTCATTGTGTTGGTAGTCATGGTATTTACTCTCCTTTTTGTGTGTTGAAACGCAAAAAGGGCGGACTTCCTGTGATTAGGAAGTCCGCCCTTAAAGCGAAACTATGAATTGTTGTACGAAAGATGTTTTTCTTTCCGTGTGAATGTTATCTATCGTACATCTTTCATTCTATGCAACTCGCACATTTGTGCAAGTCTCTTTTCAATTTTCTGCGGTTTCCGGTGTTGCGTCAGTCTTCGGCGTCACGGTCACAAGGCAGGTATCCGAGAGTTTCCCGTCCTTCGTCGATACCGAAAGAGAAGTCGTGCCCTCAGACACACCGCAAATCGTACCGGCATCCTCATCGTAGGTCGCAACCTTCTCATCCTCAACTGTCCAAACCAAGTCCAGTTTGTTGACTGCATTCACGACAAGGTCATTGTCCATGACTTTCGGAGTCGCCACATTGAATCCCACCGCCTGATTCTCACCGACCGCCAGCTGAATGTTTCCGTTCAGAACGATTTGCGTGATATGTACCTTATTCTTCTGCGCGGTGCAAAAACTCGACGCGAGGATAAGCGCCGTCATAGCGATAAACGCCAAAACGATGACGACGGGATTTTTCAGAATGTTGTTCTTCCCTGCCTTGTTCTTGCTATTTTTCGTAGCCATAATATTTATTATCCTTTCTGCTGTTCGATGTCATTTTCATCCTTGTGCGGCGCTAACGGGACACTGAAATTCACCTTCGATATGATGCTTTTCCTCGGCACGAAATGCTCGTCCCAGTACCTCGAATCGTAGGAGTTGTTTCTGTTATCGCCCATCATGAAATAGGAGTCTTCTGGAACATTAAAGGGTCCAAAATCCTCATCATCCGGAGTCTCTCTCAGATACTTCTCCTCGAGCGCTTCCCCGTTGATATAAGTAACGCCGTGTTTGATTTCTATGGTATCGCCCGGCAAACCTACGATTCGCTTGGCGTAGACCTTTGAATCCGGTATATCCCGCTTGAAAAGAACGATATCACCGCGTTCAGGGTCATTCTCCCAATATGCTGCTCTCGTACTGAACGAGAAACACGGTGAAGGCAGAGTCGGATACATTGATGCCGTAGGGATGATGGCGGTCGGGAACACGACCTTTACAAGAATCCATACAGCAACAAAGCAGACGAGCGGGAACGCCCATTCCTGCAAGAATTTCTTTACTTTTCCGGTGTGCTTTTGCACATTGTTATTATTTTCCAAGTCAGTTTCACCTCGGTAAACAGTTGTTGACATAGGTTATCAGTTGCTGCAGGTAATACGACAGCTGTGACAACAGGTTCTGGTAATCCACCTCAATACCGAGATATTGCAGGATATGATACACGGCATATACCGTGATACCACCCAGAACCAGCGTCTCAAACAATCGATTCACACCGCGAATCACAAACCAGACCACCATAGCAATAAGCGCGATATCGACTACGAGCCGGATATCGCCGGATTCGAACAGATTAGTAATGCTGTTGACAGCATCATTGACGGAAGACATACTATCGCCCCCTTTGCTAATGTCTTCAACTTTGATTCTATGCCATTCGCACATTTACGCAATGTCGGCATGAAAAAAGGCAGCACCCAAATGGATGCTGCCTACTATTGAGATTACTGGATGGTCGGGCAGGTGTTGACATAAATCTGCATGGATTCATCACCCTTATACAGATTCACGACAAAGAACCCCCTGGACCCTGCCAGGATATTGTTCTTTGCTTTGTCGTAGTCCGTGTTGTCACGGCGCGACCAGCCGCTCGTCTTCATCTCCTTGATTTTGCGTTGCAATGCTTCAAGGGCTTTCTCGGGCAGATAGGTCATCTCCATGCCGCTGCATGCGGAATCATACACCGTATACCCGAAATCAGGATACACGACAGCCGAAGGAGCTGGAGCTGGAGCAGGTGCAGTCACAGCAACAGGAACCTGAGTCGGAAGCGCAGTAGTAGCTGCCGGAGCAGGAATCTGTGCATTCTTCTCCCAATACCCCGCATACCGTTCAGGGTTTGCAAGGTAATCCTGGTAATATGCTTCGATTTTCGAGGCGTATTCCAGCAGTTTCCTGCTGCTGACACCCACCGAGATGCGCTTGACCTCCGCACCGACCTTTTTCTGGTAACCGCCGCGAACATTCTTCTCGCCCTCGGCTTCCGTCACCTGAAACACGAAATCGCTCTTCGCGCCGGGCGCAATCGAGACCTGACGCCACATAACGGGGCGGTCCGCTTTCGCTTCGCTGCCTCCGTTATAGGTGAATACCGGTTCCGGGTACTTGGCTCCCGTTTCCTTTGCCTTCTTGATAGAGCGGGCGCGACCCTTGTCAAGGTCACCTCTGAGAATCATCTTACCCAGTGCAAGCGCTCCGTCTTCACCATCGAACGGCAGTGCCGCTTCGATATGGCCCAGCTGCTTGCAGCCGTTTTCAAGACCCGTGTGCGAGACAAACGAGACATGAAGTTTACCGATACCGACCCAGTCCATCTTGCATTTCAGGAAACTTTTGGCTCCCTGTACCGCAAAGATGATGTTATCTTCCTCGATTTTGTTGTTGATATTGTTATTGATAGCCATAGTCTTCTCCTTTTATGCAGTTTTTGGAATAAATGGAACAAATTTAGTAACGGGTTTCGGTGCTTCCTCATCCGGCTTTTTCTTGGGAACAAAGGGTAGGAAGACCTCACCTCGCGATACCGCAAGGTAATAGTCATCCACGCCCTTATATGTCGTTCCCCAGTTGAAGCGTGTCATGGAAATTCCGTATCGAGCAGCAATCGCATACAGCTTTTTCAGTGCATTACGAACATGCTCGTTACTTTCCCTGTCGGAATCAAAAGCATCAATCACATGAGTGACGCCTACGCTTTTCAGATACACGCAGGTCTCTTCCCACTGATTGAAGCAATTCACACCAGCCAATGCGATGTAAGGGTTATGATTACCACTCAAAACACAGGCGATATGCGCCTTTAACGCGCCTTCCGTGATATAAACCGTTTTGGTTCCATCGCATTTCGGCATTACAGAAGGAATCCCGTAACTTGCAATGTTCCTTGCACTGCACCCGTTATCGTAGCCTGACGAGGAGAACCAGAGATACCTCTTATCTCCTCTATCAAACCGTATCTGCATCCCAACGATTTCATTGCGGGAATTGAAATACGGAATGAAGAATCCGGGCTTAGAACAGGCGGCAAATGCTTTTCCGTTCTTCTCATAGAATCCCGGCACACCCTTAAAGGAGATGCCTTTCTTCTTGAGAGCAGCGAAAACGCTCGACCATCGCTCCGGCATAGAACGATATAAACACTTGTCAATCATCTCGTCCGACAAGCCTCGCTTTTTGAGGTTTTCTCTGTGTTCAGGTTTAAGGGTCAGTTCGTTCAGAACGGCTCTGTATACCTTATCGAGTTCCTCATCCGGTTTAGCTTCCAGAACGGGTGCGAGTTCACGTTTCGTAACGGTCGTCTCGCGTACCTTGACAACTGTTCCATCCAAAGCCTGAGCAAAAGCCTTCTTGACCTCCTTCTTGTTGTTCGGGTCAAGACCCGTAAACATGCAATAGAGGTCAATCATGCCGCCGCTGTATGGGCAACCGCTGCAGCAATGAAAACAGTTATACTGTCCTTTGGCTAGGTTCACGCTGAAGTAAATAGGTTGTTTCTTATGTCCGCAAACGCCGTGCGGACACTGCACTTCTATTTCCCCAGCGCGTGTTACTTTTCCGCGAGTCTTGGCACCTACAAGGTCCAGAACTGTTTCCATGGAAAAATTCCACGACACAAGGGACTCCCCCTTTCATGATGATGTGATTGTTCGGGTATAGGCTTTACAGTCCGTTTTCACCCGCATGCTGACCCGCGAACATCTGCGCAGCCACCTGAATCGGCTGACCAGCAAAGCGCGGGCTGTCCTTGATGTAGTTGATGACCCGAGCACCGCCGTCTTTCGCCAGCGTATCCTTCATCGTCATTCCGTGGAATGCTCCAAACGGAATCACGAAATTCTCAGCCTCCTCTATGGTCTTGGGAACACCCACAGGAGCGGTTTTCGGAGCCGGAGGAATAGGAATCGGGTTCGGAGCAGGAGTTGCTGCAGGGGCCGGTGCTGCGACGGGCGCAGGTGCGGGTGCTGCTTTCGCTTTCTCTTTCACAGGTACGGGTACAGGTGCAGGGGTAGGAACGGGAGCCGGTTCAGGTGCAGGCTTTGCAGCGGGCTTTCTACCGCGCTTAGGTGCTGCAGGTGCAGGTTCTGCGTTCTGCTGATACTCTTTCGGGACGGGCGGGATAGGGATACGAGTCTGAACACCGGCATCTACCGGCACATCTTCGTCCTCTGCTGCCTTGAACAAAGGTGTAACGCCCTCGATGTAAACAGCATCAGCAGGGGTTCCGAATCCACAGTTACCGAGCGCCTTGCGGATAGCGGCAGTTCCAGCGTTCTGGACATAGTCCTTACCGAACTGCTCCTCGCCACGATAGCGGGTCACAAAGGCATTCGCCAGAAGATTGCCGTCATTGTCATAGACACGACCCTCGACCGTTGCCATCTGGTCGTTCATACGGCTCAGGACCTGTTCCAGGCGACCGTTGGGATATTTCAGGCGGAACCAGAGCATCGAGAACTCTGCCTGCAGATACATCCGGCCATTGCCTTCCGTATCCTGATAGCACGCCGTCACCATATGCGGGTCGAAACCTTCCACGGCATTGATGTTGGCAAGAACGCTCAGAGTTTTGTTGCGGAGAGCTGCCTCCTGTTTTGTGTTTTCAGTCATTATACTTACTCCTTTTTTGTGTTGAGACGCAAAAAGAGCGGGCCTCCTACGATATAGGAAGTCCGCTCTTCAAGCGAAATTGTGAATGTACGAAAGGCAAAGAGCCCTTTCGATATGGAATGTTATCTATCGTACAATACCAATTCTATGCCGTTCGCACGAATATGCAAGTGAAAAACCCAAAGAATCAGCAAACAAGAAAAGCCGCCCACCGAACAGTGGACGGCATATATCTGCCAGAATTTTGTTGAAAATCTTGGCAGCATCTTCTTCCTACATGTCAATATCGAACAAGTATCATTCTATGTCATTCGCAAAAAAACGCAAATACGAAAACAAAAAGTACCGCCTGCCAAAAGACAGACGGTACAAAGGACTTATACGAGATTCTTCTTCACGATATTGCAAAGGATTTTTGGCATCGCGTCCAGATTGCTGATATCAAGGAAGTTGCTGCCAAATTCCTCTTGGATTCTGGGCTTCGAATCACCGATACCGGCTCCGATAACCATTACACCGTCATGCTGCAATTTCTTGATGACATCACGAACCGTTTCGCCGTAACCTCGTCCAGAGCAGCCGTCAGTGCTGACAATCAGAATCTTCTTCTCGGTGGAATCCTTCATAAGCTTCTTACCCATGTACTTCATAGCCGGAACCGTAGGAGTACCGCCACGACTAGCCATGCCAGTCGTGCGATACTTGTCCTTACCGTCCACATTCTTGTCAACATAGGTGATGATATCAACACTCCCCGAATATCCACCGGTAGTGAACCCGCAGACATAACATGGCAGTTCCATCCGCTCACACAAATCCTGCAAGATGATAGCAGTGCGAACCGAAGCGGCAATCGCTTCATCGGACATCGAGCCGGACTCATCGCAGAGGTATCCGACAGCCAGACGCGGGTTATCGCGGGGAAAATTCTTACGGCTGAAAATCTTGCCATCCTGATGGTAGGCAAGACGCGCTTCAACCCGACTTCCCATCGGCAACCCGGCGACAGCATCGTCATTTTCCTCATCACGAATCGTCGTTTTCAGACGGCGTTCGAGGTTTTTCGTGACCGAGAGAAGCCCTGCCGATAACCGATTATAGGTATCGATGTTCGACTGAGGTACTTCCGCTGCACGACGGACACTAATCTTCGTGCCAATCTCGCTGCCGATTTTTGCGCCTTCCTGAGCCAGCTGATTGTTGGCTTCATTGTTTGCCTGAGCCGTTGCGATTTCCTGTTTACGTGCCTTCTCGATAGCTTTGATATCGCATTTTGCAGCAGACAGGTCAGATTTTCCGGAATTTGCGCCGGGGGCATTAGCAATGCTGTTGCTGTTGCCGTTGCCATTTCCGTTTGCATTATTGCCGGAACCCTGCTTACCGCTTTCGCGTTTCTTGGCGTCTTTACTCTTACTCGCCTGATTCGTGATGCTATTGCTGTGCCGGTCAGGCAGGTTGTTTACGCCAACATTCTTTGCAGCCTGCTCAATCTGTTTGACGGCTTCTTTCAGCGCCTCAGAGAGCTGCTCTGCGGTCATAGAACCGACACTCTTACCGTTTCCATTCCCGTTACTGGAATTGTTCTGAGCGTTGCCGGAGCCGTTCTGAGAGCCGTTACCGTTCTGGTTGGGGTCACTCTGCCCATTAGAGCCGTTCTGCTGTCCCTGAGAGTTCTGGGGTAAACCGAAACCGCTGTTGCCGGGCTTACCGTTACCGGAGCCAGACGACTGCTGATTCTGCTTTTCAGAATTTTTTGTCAGCATTTCCTTGAACAGCGGATACAGGATGCAGCAAAGTTCATTGACACCGCAAAGGCGTTTCTTAACATCGCGCTCGCACTTCACATCGTCAACGACTTCCATGCACGCATCGAAAATGTCGGAATACTGTTCCGGCATATCATCGACCATTGTGATGTCGTACTTTGCATACATCAAAACCTGCTGGAACATCGCGGAATAGGCACTGCGCCCGGCTTTCAGGAATTCTCCGAAAGTGCTTGCCATAGAGAGCATTGCATCATTGGTGGTGCAAAGTTCCGTAGTCGCAAGACCCTTGTACATTTCCTTGATTTCCCGCTCGATGAATCCATCCTCAATGGCATTCTCAAGCCGACCGGCGATAGCAGCAAAGGATTTGCTGAACTCTTTCTTGCTGAGAACCTGTGTCAGTTCCGCGCCGTCCGGGTCCTGCGCGTGGTCGGGTACTACCGGCCACCAGTTACCGTTGCGGAGAGCACCCAGCCACATATCGATGGTCTTGAAATCCGTGAACAGGACATGTGCGGTCTCATGAACGCGGAGCCCCTGAATCGCATAATGACGCAGTTCACGGTTCGGGAAATACTTTACCAGCGAATTGTTCACGCCGATAATCATAGAATCCCCATTCGTACAGGCGGTCATATTCTCGTCCGTACTCATCATGACGACCATATCATTGATGCGTTCTTCCTCCTGCTCCTTGGTTATGTCGTATCCGAGCGTACGAAGATAGGTGCAGGTCCCGCAAATCAGGTCCTTAACACCCTGTTCCGTAAAATCGCGGTATGCCTCAGAGGCAAAGAATGAGAGGTCATCCGTTTCCGGGACCTTTTCAGCCAACTGCGCAATTCGATGGCTCCAATACTTGTTATCATAAGCACTCATGCGATTTCTTCCTTTCTGCGTCCCTTGCGGCTATATACCGTTTTCGGGGTCTGTACACGTGTGTAGGGTTTGACGCCGTTCCAGCCAGAGCGGGTTTTTACCTCACTGACATTCACAACAATCATCTGCTTCTTCTTTTTCTTCATGGTTTATTCTCCGTCATCACAACTTTGTAAATCTCGATGTGTAATAGGCATCATCACCGATAACAGCATTTTTACAGACAATGGCATCCTCTGCAACCGTAGCGTTATCCATAACGATTGCATTTTCCTTGACAAGCGCATTGTCACAGACAAGCGTATTATCACGACAGATTGCGCCATCCTCGATGCAAGCCTTTCCGCGAGCAATCGCGTTATCCTGCAAAATGCCTTCACACATCACTTCATCGGCAACGAGAGCGTTGTCCGTAACACCACCGTTCCCAAAAACCACAGCATCGTCATCTATCCAGCACCGTCCGTCCTGAGAGAGATTCAACGCACTTTCAATCCAGCCTCCGGGTTCGCCCTTCTCGACGATTCGCCCGTCAACTGTCTCAAAATTCTTCGTGGCTACAATACGGTATACGCGGTGTCGTTTTACGGTTTTGCACATACCCGTAATGTTGTATTTTATGCCATCTACAGGCTTGGTTTTTGGCGACAGGGATGTTCGCCCCGCGAGATAATCCCGGGTCTTATCCGTGTATCCGTGTTGGATTCGCGTGTTGTATACATGTTGCCATTTACTCATCGGGTAGGTCTTGACGCTACCCGTAGTGCCGATTCTGCCGTAATTTGCAGTAAAGGTACTGCCGCCATCATCTTCGGTCATGAGGTAAAATTTTCTTGCGCTTCCGGCTATCTGTTCAAAATAAACCAGACGATTCATTACATTCACTCCTTTAAAATTTTAAAATCAAAGCCATCCCCAATGATTCAGGGATGGCTTTTGGTTGATATCAGATTTTGTCGATGACAGTTGCCGCCTCATCCGCTACATGCAGAAGCCAAGACAGCGTGTACATCTCATAGCACTGCCAGACACCGTTCGCATTGGCAGGATTCGTGACGCCCATGTGGTTGTTCACAGCGCCGTACTCCTCCTGCGTGAGACGGATACCATGCTCCGTGATACGTTGGCAGGAAAGAGAACCGTGATTGTCGCCGCCCACGCTCTCCTTCGGTGCAAACTGGTAGAACGGAACCTGCTCCCACGCGCCGACACTGTTCTTTCTGTTGCGCATCTCTACTTGGTAGGTAGAAATCTTGCACACATCATGAAACAGCGAAACCGTCATGAGTTCATCCATCGTGTACTTGCCGGGCACATAGAAGTTTGCAAGCTCCACCAACCGCTTAGCAACGGTGATAGAGTGTGCGCACAAGCCACCTGCCTGAGAGCCATGGAATTTGGTACTTGCAGGTGCCTCATAGAAATCCGTTGTTTCCAGCCATGCCATCATCTCTTCGATACCGGGACGGGTGATGTTCTTTGCCATCTCGATAAACTTTTCTTTCGTAGTCATAGTAATTTCTCCTTTTCTGATTTGAAATGCAAAAAGGCGGGCTCCCCTGTTATGGGAAGTCCGCCTTAAAGCGAAATTGTGAATTGTACGAGCATAGAATGCCTTTCGTGAATGGTATCTATCGTACAATTCTAATTTTATGCCGTTCGCATACCTCGTCAAGCGATTACACGCCCGGTTTGCTGATTTTTTGCAGCATCGACAGGTTTTGCGAACCGGACATAGTCAAACAGCCGTGCCCAGTTTTCCGATACATCCGCATCGCCGGTCAGAGATTTGAGATTGTCGTCGATGAAAGGATAGTCGAAAGTCCCAATTCTGAAACAGTCCCGGAACAGCGATACCGTTGCCTTATACTCCATCGTGCCGAAAGGATTTCTGCTGCCGGACGCACGGACCGACATCATATAATCCCCTGCTTTGCCTTTACCCATGACTTCTTCCGGGACTGAAAGTTCCATGAATCCAACTGTCATATCTAGGTTCGGTTTCTCATCCCAGATACGAAACAGCGTTTTGACATCCGGTGCCGTGCTCATATCCCCCCACTTGATTTTCCTGTGGTCTTCCATGAGCAGGTTCCTACCTGCCTCCAAGAGCGCCTCATAGTATGCGCCCATCTCGCTGTCTTCTTCTACCGGAACGCAAACCGTTCTGGTGTCTGCGTAAGCCGTGTCGGGTACTTCGAGGGAAACTTCCGTTGTCATCCAGGCCCGTTCCGGCTGCATGACATCCACATCATCGTAGTCGATGCCATATACCGTCAGGTAATCCCGGACATTCACAATCTGACGGTGCTCCTTGTCCCCGGGAATGCTTCCCATGGCCTCGGCATTATCCAAGGTGACGAACGCAGGCAACCCACTGGCGATTCTGCTGTTGTTGATGAACATGACAGCACCCGCGTCCTGATGGATGTCAAGAACATCTGCTACGATTCCTTCGAGGTCCTTATACTGTTTTCCATGATACATCAGCAATCCCGCTGACGCATCCACCGCTCTTGTGTTTGGCAAATCATATGCTGCCCACGTTTTTTCCTTTTTCTGCTGCAGATACACCGCTTTCCGTCCGTTTTTGAAATCATGCAATGCTGCCAACCGTTTAAGATAGAATTTCTGATTTTCACTGAACATTGTTTACGCTCCTTCACGCAAAAATAAAAGGCAGACTCTCTTTCGAGAATCTGCCCGGTTTCGGGTTTATGAATGGTAATGAGTGTCTGGTATCTATCGTACAATCTCTATTGTACGGGGTTCGCACAAACGGACAAGGCCCTTTATGCAGTAAGAGGCGGGGTTTTCGGAGTATCCGGAGATTTTTTTGCAGAATTTTTCTCAGCATCGACATCCACGATGAATGACGAGATATCGAATGTCGATGCAACTGCTTTTTCCGCGAACGGCTTAAATGCGACTTTCGGCACAAACGGAACAAAGGAATTTTTTAGACAGGAATTCAGAGTCCGGATATACTGCTGCATACGCTTTGTGGCGCAGGTTTTCCCAATCTTCCGCGTTAAATATTCCGCATAGCAGTCCGTCATGCCGAGAATCGTATCGGCGAGAACACTGTTGCCCTCTGAGAACTTCCTGACATCCTTGACCCATTTCATGAACGCTTTGCTGTTCAGAAGATACGGAATAAGCCGCGCATCCTCATAGCACATCTTCTTCACCATATCCACCGTGAAATTCTCGCCGTATTCACTGCGCCTATGGTTCGTGAAACACGACTTGAACTCGGGGCCCAACTCATTACCAATCATAAAAACACCCTCCTTCACTGTTCTTTGCGCTTTTTCTTGGTTTCCTTGTATTCGAGCAGCTGTTCCGGCGTTGTGAACTTATGCGCCCGCATCGAACTGTAGCACTTACCGCACACGCCACGGCATAGGATTGGGCTTGCGCCGCAGACGATACAGGGTTTCTCACTGCGTTCTTGCTGTTCAGCCCTTGTATGCCCCTGTGACCGGAGTATCGCATTGTTCATCAAAGACCGCCAGCACTTCTTGCAAAGCCCGAAATACCCGGCTTTCTCTGCGCACAGCACGCATTTTCCGTCCCGTCCGCAGCGATTCGTGTAGATAGAACGGATTTGTTCCTTGACCATTGCTTTTGCCTTGTAAATCCATTCTTCATCCTGTGACTCGACCGCCAAATTCAGCTGTTTCCAATATTGATTCCATTCCTGCGGAGTCAGTCTGCATTCCGGCAAAGGCTTTCGATTCCTTCTATCCTGTCGAATCTTGTATCTTGCCATGAAATCACCATTCGGGGTCCAGCACCGAGAGTTCTGTAAAGATGTCTTTGCTGGAATCAATCGACACGACTTTCCAAGCACCATTGATAAGACGCATATTGATAGTAGCCTTCACACGGGCATCGCCGTTCGTGGTGCTGACCTTGATTTTCACATCCATCACGATACCGTCGTTACCGTCAAGGCGGTAGGTGTATGCGTCAGGATACCCTTCCAGCGTATCGTCGGGAGTCACGGAAACATTCGTTACAGAAGCGCCGATAGCCTTTTTGCGGGCATTTTCCTCTGCGGTCGTCACATCATCCTCGTTTTCCAGCGGAGTCGGAACGCATTTCGCGATTTCGTTGGAATCGAGCAAGACATTTGAGAAGTCCGTCTCCCCTGCCCCGATAGACAGAAGCCGGTAAGATTCTTTCAGAACGGCTTCCAGCTTTGCCTGGTATGTCGCTTTCGTATCAACATCGAGGTCTGCGAGCAGGATATGGTTTACCGTGCCATCAGAGGTCACATCATAGACATGCCCGTTATAGTCGCCCATATCATTGGTGATGACATAGGTGGAATTGCTTTCGAGGTCAAGAGCCCGGGGCAGTGTTACCATCCACTCACCTGTGGCAGCGCTCTTAGCTGCATACGAGGAAAGGTCAGTACCCTCGAAGGTGACCTTGTTCGTAGGTGCCGAGAACGCATAGTCCTTGATAACGCCGGTCGGAGGTGTCAGTGCCCAAGCACCATTCACATAATCGACATTCATCGTATAATCAGGCTGCGTATCGGTGGTGACATCCTTGGGCGATTTCATATAGATGTTCAGAACGGCAGAAGCACCGTCCTTGGCGGAGTTCAGGCAGATGGATTTCATCTCTGCTTTCTGGAAAGTCTCGTAGTTATTCACGATGACCCAGCTTTGCAGCTTATCCCCGAAAGTATTCGGCACGCCGAGTGCTTTTGCAGCCGCAGCGGCATCACCCTTCTGCAAGCTGTCCACGAAATCATAGAACGGCTGTTCGTATTCCGTGAGGTTATTGCTGATAAGGCGTTTAAGCCCCGTCTGGGTCTCCTCTTCCTGCAGTTGCTGCGCCAGCACTGCTGCTTCCGAAGCCGCCTGTTCTTCCGGGGTCAGCTTTTTACTGCATCCCGCCATCATACCGACGGCCAGCACACCCGTCAGCAGACATGCAATGATTCGTTTCATGGTATTTGTCTCCTTACAACGGCATCAGCCAACGGTATTGATGTTGACATTGCCGTTGCTGTCAACCCAATCATTGTCATAGAAAATTTCGAACATATCCTTGATGGTATCGGCTTTGCACAGCTCCTGCCGCGTAGTAGCGTTGCCGTTCTCATCGCGTCCGGACGCATATACGATGCATTTGCCGTCCTTATCAACTTCTACATCGACTTTCGCCGTCTCATCGGTTTTGTTGATGTTTTTCTGCAACTCCTTTGCCGCTTCCTGAATAGATGCCAGCATCTCATCATCAGTCAAGGTCACCAGCTGCATAGCGCTCGAATATGTCTCTACCTCAGACGACGCTGCCGGAGTCGAGCCGCATCCTGACAACATGACCAACGCGGCAAGCGCCGTCGCCATCATCACTTTTCCTTTCATTAAGTGGGGCAAGGATACCCGTGGCTTTAGTCATGGGAAGAATTGCCCCTTCACTTCCTTTCTATAATGTAGTTTGTTGCGGCTTCTAATAGCCGCAATTTTTTGTAAGATATACTGTTAGAAACAACAGTACCGTCCAACTCCTTTAGAGCAAAGTATCCAGAAGTGCGTCTGCCTGTAATAAAGCATTCTGTGCCGTTGTAGGCTACTTTGTCCCAAAGTCGATAGCCTTTTACGATGTACGGCGCTTGATTAGCCTTGCGTATGCCGCCTTTCAGGATAGTTGCTTTATGCAGTTGTCTGTTATGGTGACGCACCGCTTTTGTGTAGTAGCAAGTATCACAAGGTATAGCCAATGGATTTTTGCTAATGCAGCGTGCATCGTTGGTGTGGCTTTTAGGGATACCATTCTTTTCGCGCAAGTACTTGGTTATGTAACCATAAGTTCCTTGTACAGGAATTTTTAACTCTTTACGCAGGCGCTCCATAAGTGTTTTGCGCATAATACCCATAAAAGCTGCATCTTTGAGAGGCTTGCCCCGCTTTTTGCCGTCAAGCGTTACCTTTTCGGAGTGAAGTGCTTTATGGCAAGCCTTACAAAGAGTGATAAGATTGTTGGGAGCATTGCCGCCTGTTCTACGGGTCTCTATGTGATGCACATGTAGCTTTACACCTTTAGTCTTCGTAGAATGTGCTCCACAGCACTGACAAGTGTAATTATCACGTTTTAGTACATATTGACGTACATTATATTCGTCATACATTTCACCAAGCTGGTAGTCTGTGCCTACCGGAAGAGGCTTACCTTCCAGCATCGCTTTCAAGCGCTGTGTATCAAACTCTGCCGTTTCCACTCTAACGAGCGTAACAGGCAGGATACGGAACACGTGCTTGATGAGCGTAATATGTTCCTGAATCTTAACTTCTACCGATGGTGCTAACCAGCCTTTATGTTTGCTATGTACTCTGTTGTTGAAACGCGGCGCTCGATAGCGGGTTTTGCGGTTTCGTCTGCTGCGTCTGAAAGCACGTCGTGCAGAAAGCAAATCAACCACATCATTGCGTGGAGTTGCTTCTTCGCGATAGAGTTCGTGCTTTTCAGTAGTAGCAGATATGCCGATATGCTTACTGCCTGCATCTACGCCCAAAGTAACAGGTTGTTTGTATCCTGCACTTTCATGCAGGAGTTTGACTGTAAACGGTGTGCGTTTTATAACGCATGCTTTTTTCTGCTTTAACAATAAGCGAGCCTTGCGTGGGGAACACGGCATCAAAGGCTCGCCGTGTTTATTAAGCACATACACATATTGCATGACACCATGCTCCTTTCTATTTGTGTGACAACTAATGATAAGCTGTCCTCTCCTCCGAAGAGGAGTTGGAATCCTTCCCCAATGTCATAAGCGGTTTAATGCAGCCACACCTGTTGTCTTTACCTCAGATTTCTTTGATGTGTTGCTTTAGAGCGGGCAGTTAGGATTGACGCTACACGGTAACTATCTATTCGCTTATAACGGGGCGCAACTTAATGCGCATAGGGTAGTCAACACACCCTTTCGGGCACAACTGAAATCACAGACTCGTGTTTCCACAAGCCCGCGACTTCAGTCGTGGGTTATTGACCTCATACAATCAGTTTCAGCAGCGCACCGAACAGTGTATCAGCCGCTACCATGAACAGAGAGGTTGCCGCAACCACAGCCAGAATCACGCCGGTCCGTTTCGTAGTCTCGGCACCACTCAGCCAGGTCACGTTCGACGGATGAATCAGATTCAAGACCTTTGCAGGAATGTCCCGAACCTTGATTTTCTCTTTAGCTTTTTCCATCACTGTCCCCCTTTAGAAGCGAGCGCCGTATACGGTCAAGGCGAGAATCAGCACCGCAATAACCGATGCCGATACTGCCACGACCTTATTCAGTTTTCCGTTATCTTTATTCCGGCGCGTAGCCATGAAATCACTCGCACCGCCAATCGCCGCATTCACACCACTCTTTTCGTTCTTCACAAAGTAGCAGAATGTACTTGCCAAGAGACTCGCTACCAGAATCAAAAGGCCGATAATAAACTCGATAATGCTCATGCCGTTCTCCTTATTCCAAGAATCCCTTATGGTGCCGAACCGTCATGTATCCCTCGATGCTTCTCACAACTTCGAGAGCCACACCTGTCAGAATCATAAGACTGGTTCCGCCGAAAGAAATCCGCACCCCGCTCATGGCACTGAACACCATAGGCGTCAAAGCAATCGCTGCCAGATAGAAAGAACCGGTAAGTGCCATACGATGAAGTGCCTTATTGAGCATATCCGTAGTAGGCGTTCCCGGACGAATACCGGGAATTGTGCCACCCTGCTTGCGAAGGCTTCCCGCCATCGATACGGCATCAAACTGAATCTCGATATAGAAGAAGTTGAACGCTGCAATCAGCAATACATACAGAAGGCAATACAGCCAACTCTCGGTCGTGAACACCGACAATACCGCGTGCAGTCTCTGATGCTTCGTGGCGTCAATGAACATGTCCAGCGTTGCGGGAAGGCTCATGATAACGCCAGCGAAGATGATAGGCATAACGCCGCTCATCAGCAGCTTGATGGGAATATAGGATGCTGCCGGACGTACCCGCTGCGTTCTGGCTGCGTACTGGACCGGCACTCTGCGCTCTGCACCATCACTGTAGGTCACGAACCACACTGCCGCGAGCATTGCGACTGCTGTCAGAATCCCAATGAGAGAATAGAGCCATTCTCCCGCCTTGACCTTGCCGATGACATTCGTAACGATAGAATTGATATCGCTCCACCGTGATACGATACCGGCAAAAATCAGAAGTGAAACACCGTTTCCGATACCGTATTCATCGATTCGTCCGCCTAGCCAGACGGAAATCTGAGACCCGGCGAGGAAGGTTGCGATGATGACAATGGCTGCAAAGATACCGCTCTTACCAGCCGTGTACTTCAAGGCACCGTAATTGCGGAGAACGAAATAGTACCCGACACTCATCACAACTGCCATCGCAAGAGCGATTCGCTTTGTGTATTCATCCAGTTTATCCTTGCCGGTCGTTTCCTTCTGCAAGGCTTCCCAGCTGGGAAGCGCCACACACAACAGCTGCGTGATGATGGATGCGTTGATATACGGGCTCACGCCGAGCGCAAAGAACGCACTTCTCGAAAGCGCACCGCCGGAGAGCATGTTCATGTACCCGAAGATGCTGTTGTTCGAGAACATCGCATCCAGAGCGGTATTCGACACGAACGGAACCGGAAGGCAGCAGCCGAGCCGGAACGCCAGGAGCAGAAGAAGCGTTACGAGGATTTTTCCTCGCAGTTCTTCAATTTTCCAGATAGCTTTCAGCTTATTCAATGTTATTACCTCTTGTTGGAGAGCCGCTTAGTGCTTTGCTTTGTTATCGTCGTTCTTGGGCTTATCCATGTGTTTCTCGATTTTCGGGTAATTCTTGTCACCCGGCTTAACGGCATCCGTGCCCGGGACATCGTAGTGAACCAGAGGCTTTTCTGCCTCACGCTCTTCCTTGTCGCCGGGCTTTGTCATCTCGATTTTTGCAGCGATTCTGGCACCCGGCTCGACCGTCAGGACCCCGCACCGGATATACTCACCGATGACCGCTGCATGTTCCCCGAACACATCTTCCTTACAGGTGATATTGCCTTCGATGGCACCATTGACGACAGCCTTCGTATCTGCCTCAATGTTTCCCTTGATTTTTCCGCCGTGCATCTGCAACTCGGCGCATTTCACATTGCCTTCAACGTAGCACTGCTCTCCGACACAGGTGACGATAGCTGCCACGATATCACCCATCACGCGCCCCGCCACCATGACGGCGTCCTTCACTTCGATACCACCATTGATGACGGCATCCGGGGAAATCACACAGATGCTCTCATGCTGCTTCATCATCTCCTCAGCCGCCAACTGACTCTGGTTTTTCTTCGGCATCATGATTTCGGTGTCTTCCTCAGGATGCATCCGCTCCTCGGCACCATCACCGACACCCAATGCTTCCATCACTTGGTCGCCGATACTCTGCTTGTGTTCCTCTGCGGCATCCAGCGCAGCGGTATCAGCTGCCGGTTTCTTCGTATTAAATAATTGCATATTCTTCCTCCGATAAATAACGTGTATTTAATACAACCATGACTTTACCTGAAAAACTTGGCATCACCAACCGGTAATGCCAAATTTATGGTAAGTCCTATCCTTATTATCTGCCGTTCGCAAGCGCGGTCAAGATTTTTTCGCAGCGAGCAAAACATCCTTGGAAGCCTGAGTCCGGATTTCCTTATACAGCTTCGGATATTTCAGCATCGTTTCCATGTACATATCTTTGCCGCTCTGTTTCACGCCGAGAATCTGTCCGGTGCCGCGCAGTTCAAGGTCTTTCTCTGCAATCTTGAAGCCGTCCGTTGTCGCTGCCATCGTTTGAAGGCGTTCGTTTTCCTTGTCCTGAGAAAGGAGTACGCAATAACTCTGAAAGCTGCTGCGCCCGACACGACCGCGAAGCTGATGCAGCTGTGCCAATCCGAACCGCTCGGCGTTTTTGATGACGATTACGGTCGAGTTCGGAACATTGACGCCGACCTCTACAATCGTTGTAGAAATTAGGATATCGGCGCTGCCTGCTGCAAACTTATCGATGCCAGTCTGCACATCCTTAGCTTTCATGTCCCCGGAGATAGCCTCGATGCGAACGCCGGGATACTTTGCAAACCAAGCTTTAAGATTCTGTGCGGTCGTCTCGACCGATTCCACGCCAGCCAAAGTTTCGGCATCGGAATCCTCAATTAGTGGGCAGATAACATAGCACTGATGTCCCTGCTTGATTTGCTTATATACGGATTCCATGCAGGTATTCTCGTTCGACCAGACAATAGTCTTGACGGGTTTGCGCCCGGCAGGCATCGTATGGATGTTGACGATTTCAGTGCCTTCCCCGTACAGCGTAGTTGCCAGTGTTCGCGGGATAGGTGTAGCGCTCATACTGATATTATGAACGCCTTCCTTTGCCTTCTGTTTGAGACCCTCACGCTGCTCTACGCCGAATCGGTGCTCCTCGTCCACAATCGTAAGACCCAGTTTTTTGAACTTGACCTTATCGGAAAAGATAGAATGTGTACCGACCACAACATTCGCCTCACCCGAAGCTATTTTCGCAAGTGCTGCCTTCTCTTCCCGGACTTTCATGCCGCCGTGCAGGAACACGGCAGTGTACCCGAACTTTGCGAGGAAATTCGTAAAATCATCATAGTGCTGTCCGGCTAGTACAAGCGTCGGACACATTACCGCACACTGATATCCGTTCATAGCCATACCGAGTGCTGCGATTTGCGCTACGACAGTTTTGCCGCAACCGACATCACCCTGAACGAGAGCATCCACACGGTTTCCCAGTTGCATCTCTTCCAGAACATGGCGTACTGCCTTATTCTGGTCTTCCGTCAGCGCAAACGGCAATTCGTTCTGGGCTTTCTTGACGACAGCCGCTGCGTCTTTGATTCTAAACGGAGATACTTTTGCAGCTTCTGCCTTCTTTACTTCCAGACCGTAGCAGAACGGATACAATACATCCACGGCTCGGCGGCGTCTTGAAAGCATGATATCGGTTTCGTCCTGCGGCGCATGTGCCATCCGCACACAACGGGCAAGTTCCGGAACTCTCAGTGCGTTTCTCTGCTCCTCAGTAAGAGGGTCCGAGACACATTTACGGATATAGGGTAATGCCAGTGCAATCGCATCCAGAAGATATTCGTCCGACATGCCCTTGATTTTCCGGTATATCGGCTTGATGCAGAACGCTGTCTGTAAATCGCACGACACGAAATCTGGTGCCGATATCGTCAGGCTCTTGTACTCTTCGCTCCAGCTTGCGATACCGCCTACCGCCAGCATCTGCCCGACACTAAACTGTCTGGCACGATACGACTGATTGAACCAGAACACCGAGCAAAAATTATTGCCATCCGAGAGACGGAGCATGAAGTGCTTTCCGTTGATAACTCTGGTACTAACTACCTGTCCCCTGACCGCCACATGTTGTCCCGCATACTGCTTTCCGTCCGCGAGGCTGATAGGGTTTCTGAAATCGAGGTATTTGGTAGGATAGAACATGAGCAGGTCCCGTACAGTACAGATACCTTTCGCAGCAAACTGAGATGCTTTACGCGGCGTAATTCCGATATCTGTCAACTGCATAGTCTCAGTCATCATCGTCCCTCCAATCAGAGTCATCGTCCTCTACATTCCGTCTATGAATGGTCTCATACCGTTCTCTGTCGAAATGCGTGAGTCTGCTTTCCAGCAGAGTATTGCGGTACTCGATGTCGTTCGTGAGAATAGCCTCATCGACTGTCTTCATCTCACCGATAATCCTGCATTCCTTCTTAGCTCTCGTGACAGCCGTATATAAAAGGTTTCTCTGCAGCAGTCGTGCCCAGCTTTTTTCAAAGCCAATCACAACCGCCTTAAACTCAGAGCCCTGCGATTTATGAACGGTCATAGCGTATGCGAGCGAGAACTCCGACTGTAAAGTCTTTCTGCTTACCAGCATCGTGTAGACGCGCCCTTCTACATCGCACGGGTTATCAAAACGAATTGTATAAGCGTGATGAATTGTACCACTTGTATTCGGGTCAAGTGCCTTTTCCTGATAATCAACGATGAAACCCATATCACCGTTGACGAAGCTGTTCTTGTGGTTCTTGCAGAGCATCACGCGGTCGCCGAGCCGGTACTCGAATCCCTGTTCAGGTTTAGCCTTCTTCTTGAAATTGGAGAAAAACCAGCTGTTCGCATCGGTGGCGGGATTGAGTTCATCACGAATCAGAAGGTTCATATCAGTTGCCGAAAGTGACCCGCATCCTTTTTTCTTCGTAGGAGTCAGAAGACATACCTGCTTGATACCTTCCTCATATACCTCTGCGGTATCGGCGTTCTTTTCCGTGACCTGTTCGCCGTACTTCTCTACATACGCGAAATAGTTGCTCAATGCAATGTTCCGCATCTCTTTATCTTTTGCGGGAATCAACGCAAACTGTTCATCCTGCTTGAAGGTCTCTGTCGTTTCACCGGTATTGATATGAATAGCGTTCTCTACAATAGACCCCACATTGCGGTGGCAGGAAGATAGCTTACATATATTAACGACCCCGCTCTGGATAAGGTCACGCAGCACATTACCGGCACCAATGGCAGGAAGCTGGTCCGGGTCACCTACAATAACGAGTTTGCAGCCGTGTGAAGCGAGTTCAAATACCATGTGCGCCGTTTCCAGATTGCACATCGAGAACTCATCCACCACAATGATGCTTGCTTCACAGTCCCCATGCATGGAATAATATGCCGACTGAATCGTGGATGCGGGATGCTCCGTAGCTTCTCTCATTCTTGCAGAAGCACGACCCGTAGGCGCACAGAGCAAAATGCTTTCCTCGTTGTATCTCAGCCCTCTCGCAATCTGCCAGGTCTTGATAATGGTCTTGATGATGGTCGTCTTACCGCTGCCGGGACCACCGGTAATCACGGTCACATTCTTGATATCAGAGCCAAACACTGTCCGAACCGCGTTTTTCTGCGTGTCGTCCAGCGAGAAACCGTCTTCCGCTTCGATGATTTCGATGGCAGCGTCCACATCCTGACTGTCCACCAGACCGTAGGTAGAATTCGAACTCGTGTGAATCATAGTACAGAGATACGCGATGTCGCACTCATAAAACCAGTATTTGTACAGGTACATGCAGAACATCGGTTTTCTGCCATCCGTAGGCTTAGACCCCTGTACAACGACCAGACCGTCTTCTCTTGCTATCGTGGCTGCTTTCCGTATCACTTCGTCAGGAAACGCAACTTCGTGCAGGACATTCCGCATCGTTTCTTTGACGACACGGTACATGTCATCTACCCAGATAAAGGTATTGCCTGCCATCTGTGCTTGCGTTTCAAGAGCATAGAGGAGAATCGCCGTCACGCGCCGGATATCGTCACGCGCAATCTGACAACCGCCCAGCGCGACTTTATCTGCCGTAGCAAATCCGATACCTGAGAATTTCTGGTACAGGACATACGGATTTTCCTTGATTTCTTCAAGAGCCATCTTCCCGGTGCCGAATTTCTTGATAACGGAGTTTATTTTCTGTATTGAGAGATACGGCAGCAGGAGCGCAATCAGTTCCTGGTCGTTTGCGATGTGCATATACCCTTCGTGAATCCTGTCTGCACTCTTAACACCGATACCGGAGATTTCTTTCAGCCGTTCCGGTTCCCGCTCAATCACCCGCAGTGCATCTTTTCCGAAATGGTCAACGATTTTCTTTGCAACCGTAGGTCCCACACCCGGTACAAAGTCGCTGGACAGAAGCTCTATGATAGCGTCTTTACCGCCGCCCGCATAGTCGATTTTCGAATTGCTGATGGCGATGTAATACCCACCGAATTTCTGGTCTTCTTTCCAAGTCCCGTTATAGTAGATTTTCGCACCCGCAACCGGATTCGGCACATACCCTTTCGCAGTGCTGCTTTTAGTCTCCCCTTCTTGACGGATTTTAAAGATAGCAAATCCTGTCTCCGGCTCATAGTACATGACCGTTGTGATTTTTCCCTTGAACGGAAGAACATCCTGCGTATTCTGATTTTCAAAAATCTGGACCATGACTCTCACTCTACACTAACACGAAATGGTATTCTGGATACTTTGCTTTCAGGAGTTTCCACTTCAACCGAAACGCCTCGGTCTGCATGTACTTGCCGGACTTTGAATCGAAGCCTTTCACATCTTCGACTATCGTTTTACCCTGCGCATCCAGATAACAGAAGTCAGCCTTGTACACGATTCGCTGTACGCGCTTCTTTTCGTACACGAATGCGTCTTGGATGACGAGTTCTTTCTGGCGTTCAAGATTCGAGATTGTCCCGGCTTTTTCCATCAGCTGTAAATCTAGCCATCGGCAATACTCTTTCGTGGAATCAAATACTGCTACCAGCTTGCCGTGCCCTGAGATGTACTTGTCTCCCGAGACATATTCATCCTCGTACAGATACACCCGATGGTTTCCGTATTTTGTTTTCGTTTTCTCTACTTCTTTCGGCTGTTCGAGCTCGCTGTTTCGTCCGCCCTGTACATTGACTTTCAACTGAGGGTTCCTTTCCAGCGTCTCTTTCAGCCACTTCTCTGTCAGCTGCATCTCAAATTACCATTTCGACTACATTTTCTTTTCATCTTATATTTTACCATGAATGTGTATTCAGTACAACCATGATTGCCGTTTGTTCTTAGTTTGTACATATTTTGGCTTACCTCGCGACAATAGTTTCACTTTTCGACAAGACTTCGGTACATGTTGCTGTTTCACGTTTTATTTATATACACTGTTGCTATAGTCATTGTTGCTATTCTGTTTAGAACTCAATGATACAACTCGCCATCGCCCACGCACTCAACCAGAGATAATTAACGCGATTATTTTTGAGATGCTTTTCCTGTAAACGGAGATACTTAACGCGACAATTCTGATGCCTGCCCTATCCAGTTTTCCGTTCTGGACGATTACAAGCACACTACCCTGAGATTATTAACGCGATAATTTTACCATCCAGTCCCCTTCTCCGCTGCAAGAAGACATCGCACCTAACCGATACCCGAGGTTTTTAACGCGACAAATTTGCAGAATGGTTTGCTACGGCTGCACTAACCCGAGGTGTTTAACGCGACTTTTTGCCTAGTCCCTTCCCTGCTGTTTTCCGGCAGCTATCCTCATAGATTCCATAAAGGGAGTTTCTTTTCGCGATTTTTGAAGTTCCTCATCTTTACAGGACTCCCCTTTGGCATCCAGATAGCAGAGATTATTAACGCGATAATTTTCAGGAACTCTCAAGTCGCTGGCTTACTCCCTGATTCTCCCAAAATGCGCAAACACCGGTTACAAGTAACGACATCTATCCTGCTACTGCCTTACATGGATAAACAGAGATAATTAACGCGACAATTATTATCAAATATCAATCCATATTGTATAGTATGTATTAAAATATACAGACCGGACAGTAATTTCACCTGTTTTCTTGCACCTTTGCCTGAAAGCCAAAGGCTTTTCAATGAGTTTGTTGGAATACTCAGCACATTTCTGCAAATACTTCTTGTAATACTCGAAAAAATCGCGTTATTCTTCTCCGCAATAAGCAGCGTTGCTGCGCTAATCTCGTTTTATAATAAACGCATTACCGTTCTTTTTATCAAGTGTGTGCAATATGAATTTTTCTCGATAAAAAACTCTTTTTACCTCTTTTCATGTTCTTATTTTTATGTGAATCACATATACAGATAGTTATATCTCTTTCCAATTATACAAATCGGTTTCACAAATTAAGCTTCAAGAGATTTCTACATCACAAATAACGCAAATTTTCTTATACACATTGTTATTTGAAGCACAATTTCTACAGACTGAACATGTTTTGTACATGCCATCACTGTAAACAGAGATTTCTTGTATTGCTATTGCGATTATTTTTAAGCGTGCATCAAACCGGTCTATCACTGGCTCATTCACTTAGGTCAAACCATCATCAACTGTCGTTGATACCACTCCCCCGCTGTCCTCAAACGGAGATTGTTTACACGCCATACCTTCTGGTTCTGTCTGGCTGATGCTGTCTGTTCTCAACGTAGACCACGAGATTATTAGCGCGATAATTTCTGAGAACGCCTGATACACAGGCATGTCCCATGCCAGAGATAATTAACGCGACAAATTTCTGTCGCTCCCAAAACGCATCGCTTTTCAGAGCCAGCACCGGGTCCTGATGGCATCATCTAGCCCGAGGTTTTTAACGCGACAAATTCCAGAACGGAGAAAGAACGCACGCTTCCTTAAACCGGAGGTTCTTTACGCGATTATTTTTCTAAGCTGCCGGATACGGTTTCCCCTTAGAGTGGCATCTGAATCGGTTCGGGCGTTACCTTACCAGAGATAATTAACGCAATTTTTCTGAAATCCCCGCTCTCTCCCCCGCTTTCTTGTCATTTCAGTGCTCATCTCGTATAATAGAACTACATAATAGTTCTGTTCTGCTGCATCTTTCCTGTTATTCTCTCAGGAAGAGAGCGTCCCTGCTGGACAATACCCTCCCCTATCACGGCACTTGCCTGCCTGAACGGCCAAACGGAGGTTTCTTTCGCGTAAACAGAGATTATTTTCTAAGCTTTTGAAAAAGAACCTCCTTTTATCTGACAAACAACCTCTGTTGAAACGCAAAAGAATCTCTTCCGTAGTGCAAAACAATCTCTGTCGAAAAGCAAAATAACCTCCGTTTCTACTTAATAAATAAAATATAAGCTATAAGAGAATAATCTAATAATTTTTAAGCGAGAAAACAAATGAAAAAAATCTCTGTCTAAACTATCTCAGTTGACTTTTCCTGACATATAGTGTAAAATGATTTATAATGTCATAAGTGTAACCATTTCACAAAATAGCACATCACCAGTAGGATGCTGACAATATTCTTGCAGAAAGGCCGAGGCTGCTGAAAGCGCTGTCTCTAGCGATACCATGAAGAAAACTGATGATAATATCATACAGAACGAGGATACCGAAGTCGTTGTCGGCGAGGTCATGAGCCAAGAAGAGGCTTCTGCAAAGACCAGAGCGCTGCTGCGACAGGATTCGACTAAACCGCCGTTCGGCTCCTACATCACGAAGAGCAATGAACTGATTCAGAAGACGAAGTATTCTTTGCCGCGTAATGAGCAGAAGATTCTTTTTATGCTGCTTTCTAAAATCGACCAAAAGAGCGATTTGGATGCATCGAAATACTATACCATCACATTTCAGGAATTCTCGAAGCTGACTGGCGTTAATATGATGCGCACCGGATACCGTCCGCATCTGCAGCAGACGGTCGAGAACCTCGAAAACCGTACCTTCTGGGTCCCGGATGGTCCGGACGCCATCAAGTCTGTTTCTTGGGTCAGCAAGGGTTCTATTGTAAACTTCAAGGAAAAGACCATCAAGATGCGCTTCAATCCGGATATCTGGCGGGATATTGCGCAGCTGACCAGCAACTATACTTCCTATAGCATCGAATATCTTCTGATGATGCAGAGCACCTATTCGATGCGTATTTACGAGATTATCCTTTCCTACGATAATGGAAACCGGGATTACTCGTATAATAACGGTTTGATTTTCGAGCCGGTAACCGAGGAAATCCTGCGCAAGTTCCCGGACAAACGCAGCGAACTCGTTGGTTACAAGTACAAGATGTTCGACATTGAGGAGTTTAAGGGAATGCTCTCAATGCCGTCCAAGGATGAAATCAATAGAAGCCAGAACCGCAAAAAGACTAAAAACGATACGAGCAGCGAACCAAAGTTCAGCCGTGAAAAGACAGTTGCGGAGAAATACAAGGTGTTCTCTGATTTCGAGAAGAATGTTCTGGCTCCCGTAAAGAACGAAATCAATGAGATGACGGACCTCTGGTTCGACTATGTACCTGTAAGAAAACGCGGCGTTCGCAAATACGAGTATCTTTATATCTTCATCAAGTATAAAAACGCTGAAGAGATGAAGAAGGTTAGAGCCTTCCACGAAGAGCATCAGAACTTCGAGAGCGAGGTTGCCAGAAAACCTCGTAAAGCCCGCCGCGTAGTAAGCGATGAGACGCTCGAACAGTACAATCTGCCGTTGTCTGATTCTGTGCTCGGTATGAGTTACCGCCTTGCCCGAAACGAAGTAAAGGCAAAAGCACAGTACCAGGATTACGAAGAGAAACTGTCCGCTAAGGAACGAAACATCTTCAATGATGTCTTTACGATTCTCGGGCGAATCCTGACCAATACCAAGAATCAGGACCAGGCAGAAGAAGCTCTTGTTGCGCTGAACCGAATTATCAAAGACAACAACGGTTTGAAGACTTGGGCTTTTGGAATATGCTCGAAGTACAAACACATGCTGGAAGCGGACGGGGGAACCAAGAGCGCACATTATTACCGTAAGGTGATTTTCAACGACCTTGTAGAGAACTCTGCCGCAACGATTGCTTTCGGCGAGCAAAGCCTTGCAGCACTCGAATCCGGCACAGCACCTAAAACGAACTACCTCGCGATGTTCGATGATGTATGATGATAGCCCGCCGATTGGCGGGCTATTTCTTTTGCAGAAAATAAATCACAGCAACAAGAACGCAAGTCTTTGAGATTTCTTGTCGCAAATTAAATATTTCAAATCGGCAGGAATCGTGTTGACTTTACTTCTTTGCATGTTATAATTAAGACATTGAGTGTTGTCGCATTTTATCCCAGACTTTTCTCCTTGATGGCTTTTCAACGAATTTTAAGCGCACAGCAACATGTACGCAAGTCGCAAGAGGGGAGAAACAGATGAAAACAGCTTTCTGCGAATTTATAGCAACACAGACCGGAGTTTTTGACACTTCTGCATTCAGAACGGAAACGGCATAAGTGCGAATCACAGCAACATGTACGCAAGTCTTAGGCAAAACGAGGTAAATGAAATGGCTGCAAAGATTATCACAATCGCCATCGAGAAAGGCGGCACGGGCAAAACCGTCACAGCCTCCAACCTGGCATATCTGATGGGGGAGGACGGCAAGAGAGTTCTCTGTATCGACACCGACCCGCAGGGCAACCTGACCAGTGCGCTGAGTGACGGTCAGGGCGAGATTGCTGGTGGCATGTATGACGGCAAGGCTCTATACGACATGTTCACTGGTTTCCGTTATACCAATACTAAGGATTATATCACGGAGACGGAATACGGCGATAATGTCCAGATGATTCCTGCCAGTTCTCAGACACCTCGTATCAACCAGAGAATGCCGGAACTGTTCGAGGACGCCACTATCATTGCAAAGAAGGACAGTTCTAAGCAGATTGCAAGCATCGCTGACTTCCTGTACTATTTCCTGAGCCAAGTTCGCGATGAGTACGATTATATCCTCATTGATACCCAGCCAACCCGCGACTCTCTGCTTTTGACGAATGCTATCAACGCGGCGGATTATGTTTTGATTCCTACCATGTGTGAAGCAAACTCTCAGGAGTCCGCTTTCCGTACCTTTGCGCTCTGCAACGAGCTGTGCAACACGCCGGGAAGCCGTCTGAAGGGGGTAGGGGTGCTGCTCACTTCTGTTATGAAGAAGGCTGCTGCGACTCGTCTGATTCGTGCGCAATGCCAGGAGGTTTTGGGCTCCTCTCTGTTTAAGTCTGAGATTCCCCATAGCCTTTCTGTCGGTATGGCTGTCACCAACCACCAGCCGGTATGCTTCTCCGCTGCTAAGCAGCCGGTATCTATTGCTTATAAGCAGGCATACAAAGAACTCAAAGAGCGCCTTGCAAAGCTGGAGGTGAAATAAGATGGCTCTTACAAAGAAGAAGGGAACTAAGGCAACGCCGAAGCTTCCGGACATCAATGCTCTGAAACAGGTAAACAGCAACGATGCTGGTGCTTTCTATAACTCTCTGTTTTCGGCACAGCATAAGGTTGAGTATGCAAACAAGGATATTGCTCTCTCGAATATCCGCACGAACCCCGATAACGAGATTTTCCGTAATCTGGACGAAGAAGATGATATCCGAATCCTGTCAGAAGATATCAAGCGCAATGGGCTGATGCACAACCTCGTAGTCTTCCCGACCGAGGAAGAGGGGAGAGAGGTCTATGTACTTCTTTCCGGTGAACGTCGTTTCCGCGCTCTGAAGTATCTGGAAGAGCAGGGGGATTCCTCTTGGAATGTGGTGCGCAACTGCAATGTGATTACGACACCACTTACCGCAAATGAGAAGAAAGTCCTTCTCTATAGTGCGAACCTTCAAGTTCGCGGCGGCTTCGGCGATGAGGCTGTTCGCCGTCAGGCAATCGCTGAGTTCATCAACTGCCTGCAGCTGGCTCCTTATAATATGAGTAGGGAAGAGGCTCTCGGTGCGACCAAGACCGTAAGTTCCGTCAACCCTCGTACCATCGAGCGTGATGCCCGTATTGAGGATAAGCTGCAAGGGGCTCTAAAGGAGCTTCTTAACGCGAAAATTCTTACCCGCAGCGAGTGTGAGACCTATCTGCGCTTTGAGGACGATAAGCAGGAAGAGATTGCCAAACGCTTTGTTGCATTGAGTAACATTAACTGCTATGGTGATGACTCCGAGGGAGCAGGGAAGAACCACATCGAAGTGATGCGAGATACCCTGCACGACACTTTCCGTGAATACCTGTTTGATGTACAGCGGCAGGGGACAACAAAGGACTACGATGCTGCCTACGAGAAGGCTTTGCAGTATTTTGATGAAAACATCAATGACCTGAAAGCAAAGGCGGAGGAATACGGCAAAGCAAAAGAGTCCAGCTCTGCCGAAGAGGTAGCAGCCATCGAGCATGCCGGTCAGAGAGAGGCTGCTAGGGATTTGGTGAAGAAGGAACGGGATGTTGCCGAGAATAATACCAGCATCATCCAGAAAGCCACTCCGCGCATGGTGAAGAAACTGCAGCAAGCATATACCAGCAGAAACTTTGTCAAGGCTCTTCGTGGCGTTTCTAAGGAATCCCGTGAAGCTGATATTGCAGCCTTGAATGAGGTCATCGATATCGCAACAAAACTCAAAGAGAAGATTGAGTCTATCGAATGAGGCGAGCGGCATCGATGGAAAACGACAAGACAAGAATCCTCGTTCGCTTTCGACCGGAAATTTCTGAATGCTTCGAGTTACAGGCAATCTATGAGGGATTGCGCGTTGGCACCATTGCGAACCGGGTCCTGCGTGAGGAAATCGAAAAAGTGAAAAGGGCAGGGAAGGGGCATATCATAACCCGAGATTCTGCTGAGTTCGAGGAATACGAAACAGCAGGGGAGGGGAGCGCTCCCGTCTATGTTCTGCCGGATGCCAAGGAAGTTATTGCGTATATGCCAGACCAGGCTCGCAAACGCGGTACGAAGGTAGCCAACAATAAGCAGATTTCCTTCTACCTGACAGACGATGAGATTAAGGTCCTTAACGAAGTCGTGTATGCGCAGGATATCCGTATTGCTATGGATTGCGGAGAAATCGTAACCTATCGGTTTGCAATCCTGGCACTTCTTTTAAACGCTCCTGAACTCGCAAGAAGAGAACAGATTGCGTGGCATTGATACTGCTCGGTCACAGATGGGGCAGGGAAGGGCACAGGCAAGCCCTCTGATGCTTAGGGGTATAACGACCCTCGTGCAGACGAGAAACCCGCAGAGGCGCGTTTCCGTGGCTGTGAGAGCGAGCGCCCAATAAACAGTAAAAGAGACAGATACGATTCCAGAGATTCTGGGAAAGCGTCTGTCTCTTTTTTGTGTGAAAGGGGATACCGAAAAGGGGGCGACATTTTTTCAAGAAGGGTAGGGGACTGGCGACCAATGTGGTTTTGTATAGGAATACTTTGTGAATTTTGTAACCATGTTGCATATTGTAAACTCATAGCAACACGAACGCGAGTTTTTGAGATAATGCTGAAAACGCGAGAAGCGGCAGGGAAACCGCTGATATTCGAAATCTGCAGTGATTAGTTTTGTCTTATGATATTGGACTCTGACACAGTTCCGTTCTGGACTAAGCTGCTGAGGTATCAGTACACCGCGAACCTGTAGGTCTGTTCTGACCGTGAGCGGCATTGGTCTGAGGTCGAGCAGCGTGTCAGCGGCGGTAACACCAACTGCCAATCGTATGGTGATGCAGCAATACATCGCGTACAGAATGGTTTGTGTTGTACAGTTTGTTCGCAACGAGATATCTGTATGTCGTTGTTCGCTCTCGAGCGCTTACAAACGCGCAATTTCGCGGGTTGACCACAGCTGTGTACGCAATGGACGCTGTATCGTCTATAAAATCGGGAAAAGTCCTATAAACTTCCCTATATTTCGCTAAATCCACATTTAGCGAAGTTGCATATTGCTCTTTTCCCCACACAAAAAATAGCCCCGCTGACGAACAGCGAGGCTTTATAAGATGATTAGAACTGATAGTTTGCCAGCTCGCGAACGAGTTCTTCGCGGGTATCCAAATCAGATGTGGCACCGCTGATGACCGTCCAGGTAGCTGCAGTTGCATAGTTGCCAGTGATGGAACCAGCCTGCACCCAGTTGGCAAGCGAACGCATAGAGTTCACATTACCATCGGTGGCACCAAACCTTGCACAGATTTCAGCAATTTTCTTGACGAAGGCAATCATCTGCTTCAAAGGAACGGTATCGTCGCATCCGGTCATGCCGCGAATACGGCTCTCGATAACAGCCTCAGAGGGAGTGACCATATCCATGATGATGTGGTGGCGGTCAATGAACGACTGGTTCAAAGGCCGGCAACCTTCCAGGTCGATGTTCAGCGTAGAAATGATGATGCAGTCAGGATGACGATGCAGCATCTCACCTGTCGGCAGGACCACGCAGCCAGTCTCATCAAGCAGACCGTTCAGACCGGGCATAACAGCAGGACGAGTAATCAGAGACGGTTCCTGCAACTCGCAGACCCAACCGTTACGGATGGCGCGAACCAGAGGGCTCTCTACATACTTGAAGCCGTTCTTGCAGGCATCCGCACAAAGGCTCAGCTGCTTGCGGAACAGTTCTGTCATGCACTCAGCCTCGGTAGCATCCGGCTTAGAAACGCCCGTGATAGCCATATATGCGTTCACAGGGTCAATGCTGATATCGGTGGCGCTCGGCAGGTTCTTGAACAACTCGGCATTGATGCTCTCAGAAGTTGCAGACGAATCGACAGGCATCATGTCGCCAATGAAGTTGTACATCTCAGTGCCTGCATTGCAGGTAATGAAGGTGTACGGCAGACCCAAACCGGCGGCAATAGCACGCGCACCTGCAGTCTTACCGACAGACGGGTCACCGCGCAGCATGACATTCGTCATCGGGCGCTTAGAACCACGAGTTTCGGCAATCAGATGGCAGACGGCAACAACTTCCTTAGGCAAGATATATTCATCGCCAATCTGCGGGACAAGACCCTTCTCTTCCTCGGACAGAACACGATTCTTATCAGCAAACGCACCAACAAACTTTTTGGTGGACTTGAAAGAAGGAATCTTAGACTGATTGGTAGCTTTCAGGTTCATAACCTTGAAAGTGCCATAAATGGTAGAAGGAACAAACTTTGCACTTCTCACCTGCGTTTCAGTCAGGCGGCGCAAGGAAGTATTCGAAGGTGAAGCGGGATTCAGGTCACCGTTCTGCATGGCATCATGAATCGTACCGGACATCTTACACGCGAGTTTCTGGCGAAGCTTGTCGTTTTGCTCAGGCGTGTTGCAATACCGTGTGAAAGCATTCTCGAAACCGTCGATATTCTGGAGGAACAGACCCCACATTGCAAAGAAGAACGGCGCATAGCCGACCCTTGTCACATCAACGGAACCCATACCGACAGAGGCACCGAAATACCCTGTCGTATTATCGTAGCTGAGGCAAAGCGAATTGCCGGTAGGTGCGGACGGTGCGGATGCCAGCGTAAAGCAGTCGTTATAGACCCATTCAGCAAGGCAGTTGCCTGTTTTGTTGACGGAATATGCGCCAACTGCGATACCGGCATTTACCATCTCGGCGCGGCACAGAGCTTTTGCGAAATCCAGAAACAATAAGCCTTGCGAGCAAAGATTGGTATTCTGAAACGGGGCTTCCTGATAGATGGAACACGCATCTGGGTCGTTTATGAAAGCCGAACCATCATAAAGACCCTTGTCCTTTAGGTATGCGGGAATTGCGGAAGCCTGAACATTTGCCATGCCGGTAGCACTCCACATAGCGGAAGAAGAAACTTTAGCCATTTTTTGTACACTCCTTAAAAATTATGCCGGAACCTTTCAAGAAGAAAAGTCCCGGCGTTGTTATGATGATTTTAGAATACGCCCGTATAGCCTGATAGCGCAGCTCGCGGGGTCTTGGAATTAGAACGGCAGGTCATCCTCGTCGATATCGGCGAAGTCGTCACCCGTGTAGTTGCCGTAGGAAGGCTGTGCAACAGCAGATGCAGCAGGAGCAGCCGGTGCGGCGGCAGGAGCAGCCTGAGCGGGAGCAGCATTCGCGGCAGGAACAGCACCATTCTGAGAGGCGTTCTTGCGACTTGCGAAAGATGCCTTCTCGACCCATAACGTATAGGAGGTGCGGTTCTGACCGTCCTTGTTCTGGTACTGGTTGCTCGTCAGTACACCGACAAGCATGATGGGGTCACCCTTATGGAAGTGAGCGGCGATGAACTCGGCAGTCTTGCCGTTCGCGGCGCAGGACACATAAGAAGTGGCGTTCTCCCAGTTGCCGTTCTTCTGGTAAGAACGGTTGCTGGCGACGGTAAAGGTAACCATCGTGCCGCCGTTCTGGGTGTTGCGCGTCACCACATCAGCAGTCAGATTGCCCATCAGCAAGCCTTCGGAAAAGCCGCCGTTGACATCGTGCTGGATAGTGGCTGCGCTCAGATAGTCATAGAACTTCTTCTGACCATCCTTCTCGTAGTGGCCGGACTCGAAACGACCGGAAACCAGAACGCTGGCACCCTTGGTAAGCTTGGCACGCAGGGTGTCGCTGATGAACTTCTTCGGGGCGCGGACAGGGATGAAAGACGCATCCTTGTTCTGACCACGGTTGACAGCAACGCGGAAGCTGACATATGTGTTGTTGCCGATGTTGAACTCCTCTGCGTCTGCAGTCAGATGACCGATAATAGCGAAATTGTTGACGTTAGTCATGATAATTGTCTCCTTTCAAAAGACGAAATTTAAAATAAAAAAGCAGACCCCTATGTGAAATAGGAAGTCTGCCTTTCGACAAATTGTGAATCGTACGAGCGCAAAACGCCTGAAGTAGAATGGTATCTATCGTACAATACCTATTCTATTCGGTTCGCACACCTCGTCAAGCAAAAAGAACAAGAAATTTATACGATAGACGCATGGTCTACCAGCCAAGTATAGACCTTATCGAACAGAACACTCTGGTTGAGAAATTCCTCACCGTAATAACTCTTTGCCTGTTTGACAGAGAGTTCATCGTTGCCGAAATAGGCGTTCACATCTGCATCCGTGACCTTGATGTGCTGCTCCTCGGCGATAGCCTGGAAGATAAGCAGGCTCGTAACGCTGTTCTTGATTTGGTCGTTGTAGGTATCGAGCAGAGCATCCTCAGACTCAGCACCCACCTGCTGCAGATACTCCTCCTCGGAGATATTGTAGCTGGCTGCAATCGCCTTGATTTCCTGACGATAGGACTCACGCTGGTCATCAAGGATACTCTGGGGAATCTCACCAACCGTAGTGTTGTCAATGATGTAGCTGTAAACCGCAGTCTTCAGAGAATCGCGCTCGTAGGTCTCGGTGTAATACTGCTTCAACTTCTCGACGGTATCTACCGCAGAACCATCACTCAGAACAAAGCCATCCTGTGTAGCAATATTGTCCTTCACATTCTGGTCGGTCAGCTTGATTTCATTGACTTCTTTCAAGGTGATGCGGAAAACAACATCCTGACCGGCCAGCGCAATCTCATTGCCTTCGAGGTCAGTGGTGGCAGGGTACTCGTCCGGGAAAGTCACCGTGATGTCAAAGACCTCACCGGCGAAATGTCCAATCAGTTGGTCCTCAAATCCGGAAACAAAATACCCTGCTCCGATAACGATTTTGGAATCCCCTGCCATGCTTCCAGTAAACCGCTCGCCGTTATAAGTGCCCTCATAATCGACAACGACCTCATCGCCAGCCTGAGCGGAGCGCTCGACCTTCACGCGGTCACCGTAGCTGCTCGTAATCTGGCTGATAGTAGAAGCCACAGAGGCATCCATATCCTTCAAATCGAGGTCGTCACGGGGAATCTGGATATTGGCGTAATCAGCAGGCAGAGTAACCAGTTTCTTAGCCTTGACGCCCTTGAAATAACCGTTCTTTTTCAGACCAACGCCGTAATCCACGGTGACGGTCTCGGTAGATGTCTCGGGCGTAGCGGATTCACCGGTAGCAGTCTCCCCCGTTGCGCTGGAAGAAACGGTAGAATTGGCAGCGGGAACATCTGCCTTTTTGCCGCAGCCTGCCAGCATCACGCTCGCAGTCATAACGACACTCAGAATCAATGCGATATTTTTCTTGTTCATGCGATATAATCTCCTAAATTGCTATTTATTGAAGTCCCAGAACAGAGGTCAGCAGGTCAGCGTTGTTCGTGAACGCCATGACATTGCCTTCATCGGACTCGATGAGATATGCCTCGGTATCATTCACATTCGCATAGTCGCTGTGCGTGACAGCAGCGCCGCTCGCAGTCGTCCCGGCATCATCGAATGCGATGGTCTCGGAATCATAAGAGGACGGGGTAAACTTGACCTCGCCGTCACCGCTCTTGATAAGCGCCAGACCGTTCGAGAAGGAAGCCTCGCAGCCATCGGCAGTTACGGCAACACCATTGAGCGTGATGTTACCGGACCCCTGTGCGGGGACAGCCTTTTCGAGCATATCAGCAACAGCAGTGCGTACAGCTGCATTGCCTTCCTCGTCACCGGCAGAACGAGTACCAACCACGACCAGCTCCTGACCGTTTCCGGCGAAGCGCATACCCGAGACCGTGAAACTCTCATCGGTCTGCTCCTCTGCGTACTGGGCAGCGCCGGTATAGGAATCGGCAACCATACGCACAATGTAAGTGGCACCGTCCTTCTCAAAGGACAGGCTCTTGCCATCGTACTGGAAGGTCTCAGCGGCATCCACAGGAACAACGGCACCAGTCCCATCCTCAGCCTGAATCAGGATATTAGATGCACCCATCGCCCACTGACGACCATCAGAGGTGAGTGCCGTAGACGGGGCAACCGCAGCCTGCTCGGTGAACGAAGTATCCTCTGCGATATTTCCGGTCACAGAAAACGAACCGCCCACAGCGGGAATCGAGGACTTGTCAGCATTCTTGTTCTGAACCATCGTCATACCCATCACACCGACTGCCGCAACCATCACGGCGCAGCTAACACCGAGAATGACATTGCTGCCGCCCTTCTTAGCGGGCTTGGCAACCTTTTTGTCACCCTCGGGCTTCTTATCTTCCTTGACCTCTGCCTTCTTGTCCTTCTTGAACTTATCTTTGGCAGGAACATCTTTGGTCTTAGTCTCGGATTTCTCCTTGTCGAGAGTCTCCTCAGCCTTTTCAGGAGCAGAATCCTTCTTCTCTTTAGGAGCGGCGGGCTCAGATTTAGGAGTCTCTTCTTTCTTCTCCTCGGCGGTATCTTCCTTTTTCTCGGCATCAGCAACCGGAGTCAGTGAAGTGGCAAACTTCTCTTTCGGAGCTTCGATTTTCGTCTCGAACTCTTTCGGCTCCTGCGTAGGAGCAGCGAGACTTTTCTTGGTCTTTTTACTCATGTGTTTTCAATCCTCCTGACCATCAAGCGCGGTTAAAGCAGGCAACACGAACATTGTACGCATCACCCAAGCAGGTATAGACGATAAGTTCTGCGCTGCCCCAAACGACAGTGCCGTCATCTTTCTGGAGCGCATCATAGCCCGTCACATCGTTGTGACCATTGAACGCATCCACACAGACATAGTTGATTTGCTGTCCGCCCGGCGTAATGACATATGCCGTAGACCCAACCGCCACGGAAGTCAGCGATTCAAGTTCGTTGTCAGCCACGATATTGCTGCCGCCATCCTCAGGACGATGCGGGAAAATCGCAGCACTGTCGGTCCGGTTGCAGGTATCCTGAGATGTGTTGTTGTACAGCGCGACATCAATACCCGCAGCAGGGATATACAGCCGTCCGCAAAAATCCGGATAGTTGTAGTCGTCCGCAGACCTGTTGGCGGGATTTTCCTGCGCGGATTCCTGAGCAGTGCCGTCCGGCTTCTTCTCTTCGCTCTCTTCCTTTTCAGGTTTAAGCTTTGCCTCGATTGCCCCCAACGGACCCGCAGTGCTGACAGTTGCGTCCAGTGTCCCGACTTCCGTGTTCAGGACCTGTGTACCCAGAAGCTTTGCTTCACAGGTATCAGAATCAAGAGCGGATGCAAGAGCCGTTTCCTCCTGCGCAGCAACAACGGCTTTCGTCACCGTCTGCGCAGCTGCCTTTTGCATCTCTGCTTTTTTCTGGGCCGCATTCAGAGCCAGCACCGAAGTCAGCAAGGCTGCGACACTCAGAAGCAGTGCCGCAAAACTTTTCAAAGTACCCATGATATTCCTCGGTTCTAGGTTAGCCGTTTTCCGATTATGGTTGAGAGTTAAAACGGTCCAGAAACGCTGCTCAACCAATTTCCATTATTATCCGTTCGCAAGAATGTGCAAGTGCCGGTTTCAATTCAGGAATTTGACGTAAAAATGTATCAAATACCATCGAAGCGCATCTGCTCGCCCTCCGAATACGGTTCTGGTTTCTTGGATTGATTTGCTTTCTTCTTACCGCCGCCTGAACCTTTCGTGGTTCTGTTCTGAAACCCTCTACCGAACAAAGAAGCATCATTGCGGTTATCCGCTTCCGGTTTCTTCGCAGGAGCAGGGGCAGGTGCCGTAGCCGGTTTGGAAGTACCAGATTCTGGGGTTTTCGGCGTTTTCGCCTTTGAGGCTTTTGCAGGTTTTTGTTTAGGCGCAGGCTTTTCTTCCACGGGCACAGGATTCTCCTGTTTCGTAAAGGCGTTCACCTTAACGGGATTCTCTGTATCAGAAGGAGTCTTATCTTTCTTTCCGTTCTGGTCTGACTCCATCCCTGCCGGTTTCGGCGCGATTTCTTTTTTGGCGGGCGGTTCAGAGTCGGTTTCTGCAGATTCTTGTTTCGGTTCAACAGAAAGTTCAGGCTCCTCAGTCTCCAACTCGATTTCGGTCTCGATGTCAGGCTCATTCTCGGGAACATCTTCCGCCAGCCAGCTATCCATGTCAAAGGACTCGGAATCGTCTTCGTCCTCATCGATGCCGGACGGGTCGAAGGTAGTAGGTGTCGGCAATGTTGCTTCCAGTGCCGAGAGTTCCCGCTCCAATGCCGCAGCGTCGTCTTCATCATCAGAAGCCAAAGCCGCTTCCTGTTCAATAGAGACAAGCGCTGCATCGGCATCCTGTTCAGGGTCAGCAGTAAGGCTTACTTCCTCCGCATCTTCGTCTATGATTTCAACATCCAGAGCGAGGGTATCGTCTGCTGCCTCATCCGTGTCCAGAGAAACATCGTCCAGAACGGACAAATCTGGCTCGCTTGAGGCTTTTGCTGGCTCAGTGGGCAACGACACCTCTTTCGGCTTAAACGCAGGATTTGACGCCTCAGGCTTTGTCTGGTGGGGCGTGTCCGGGATGGACTCGACATCCGTGGGTTCTGGCGGCTTGCTTTCGGCTTTCTGTTCCGGTTTCTTGGGCGTTTCCGGCTTAACCGTTACAGGTTCCGGCTCCGGTTCAGCTGTGCCGTACTTGTCCATGATGTTTTGCAGGATGATGGATGCCGCTGAAGGGACTACATCCGTCTCCTCATTACCGTTTTTTGGCGGTTCTTTCGGGCGTTTGATGAACTCGCAGGCATCATCCCATGCAGAATCCGGCAGAAACGGGATGTTGATGTAAATAAGTCCCGTAGCAGCCAGAATCAAAACGACCGACACGGTAAAGCTGACGGAATACAGCAGCAGAGAAAAGAAATACAGTGCCGCCGCCACGCTTCGAGCCGTGCGGCAGATGGTTTTTACCTTTTCTTCCTGTACACCTTCCAGGTCAACCGGCGCATACTTATCGTGGTGGTTTTCAAACAGGGCATAGTATTTCTTGCCGCCGATTTTATACTGATGCAGGGATAGACTTAACGGCTCGCCTTTGCTTGCCGCAAATGCCGCTTTGAATTTTCGTGCTTCTTTGCGGGAAAGATGCACCGCCACATAATCCTTGCTCCCCTTGGCATCGAGTTTTAAGGCAGTGTTGCCGGATTCGGTCACAACGAGTTCAAGTGCGGAGGCTTCTACTTCTTTGCTATGACGGCGGTACTTCCTTCCCATAGAAACCACATCGGTAAGCGAACGCCTGTCCTTCGTCACCTTGAATGCAAAAACAGAGCATACCAGGCATAGAAGGAGTGTTGTTGCAAAGTTCAAGGCTCATCATCCTCCACATCCGTTTTGCTCTCAGTCTCCGATGACGCCGATTCCTGCTTCTCAATTTCAGATTCTTGTATCGGACGGTTCTTTGCACGGTGTAACAGCCCCTCTTTCTGAACATTCGCCTTGACGGAATTCTGTTCGATTGCGACAAGGTTATCCTGCGTCAGACGTTCGCCGTCTCCGGCGCAAAACAGCATATCGTAAAGCGCTCCGATATGATATTCGCGGTCACGGGGCTTTACTTGCAGGAAGATATCATATTTGCCGTTCTTATCCAGATACTCGCCATCTTCATTCACGGGGATGAACCGCCAGGTTTCCATCGGTTCAAATCCCGCTCTTGATTCATCCGCATTGACCGCCAAAGCCGTTACCTTGATATACTTGTCGGCTTTGCTGTTTTTGAGCATTGTTAAAAATTCCACAAGGAAGTATGCCGCAACCAAGACTCCGGCACCGAATGTCGGAAGGTTTTTCGTGTACAGAGCCAGAAAAGTTCCGACGAACAAGGACAAGCATGCGGCGATTATAAGCTTTGCCTTTTGCGCATTGAGCATATCATTCATTTTTTTTATAAAACGAGAGCCTGTCCGATACAGTATCAGACAGGCTTTAGAGCATCTTGATTTGTAGTGAAGCTGCCCGCCCGTTTGACCCCTTTCCTAGAAATCTGAATTTCAGAGTGCGGTTACTGACCGGAGGTCAGGGTGAATCCGCTGCCGTCCAGCAGGCTTTTCAGGTTTCCGTCTGTCAGGTTAGCGCTGGACAGCGGGACCTTGTATTCGCGGCCATCAGCGGTTCGCACCGTAGCGTAGAACTCGATGGTGACATCACCGCTCAGGTCGATGCCATTGAGGGCATTCTCACTGGTGCCGCTGCTCTGCTGCAGCTGAGGCTGGCTGACTGTCGGGGCATTGCCATCACCCGTGTTGGACGGGATAGGTGCCGGAACGCCAACCTGTTTGCCGGTCACAGCAGTCAGGACATTGTTCACACCGTCATAGACGGCAGGAACATAGGCATATCCCAGCGCACCGCCGCCGATAACGGCAGCAAGGACCACGGCAACAATGACGCCAGCCTTAGACTTCTTCTTGGGCTTCTCAACAGGCATATTCCCATCGAAGCCCTCACCCTGCACCTCTGCAGGAGCAGCTTTAGCCTTACCGCGCTTCTTGTCGGCAGGGGCATTTTTCTTGTCCTTACCTTTCCCCTTATGGAACATCTGCTTCTTGTCCGAAGCGTTCTGCTCGGCAGCGGGGTCCTGTGCCAAGGGTGCAGGAATATCCTGTGCAGGCATATCAGCAGGAGCATTCATCTGCGTATCATAGCCCTGCTGGACCGGCTCGTTCTGGTACTGCATTTCAGGAACGGCTGCGTTCTGAGGCATGACAGGCTGCTGAGGCTGTGCGGGCATCTGCATCTGCGGCTGGTAGGAAGGCTGCGCAGGCTCCTGAACCCGCGCGGTGGGCTGCTGGACCTGTTCCTGACTCGGCTCGGGCTGGGTCATGCGGGGCTTTGCGGGAGCCATCCGAACGATGGTGGATGCAGGGTTCATGGCCTGATTCTTAGCGATGAGGGCATCGACCACTTCCTGCTTGACCTTGCGCACCGTGCCATCCGGAAGGATGACAGAACGGTCTGCATAGACATTGACCTGAATTTTTTCGCCGTTGTAGGTCGTAGTGACCTTACCAACGGGCTGACCGAGATTCTGTGTATTGTCCATCTTGAATATCTCCTTTTTATGAAAAGCTAATGGAATCTGAATATAGAAGCGATTGCATTTGCCGTACCTTGCATCAGGACATTCCCAGCAGCAGAGAAATACGGCAAAAGGAATCCACGCTGAATGTGTCCCGTGGCAGCACCAATGGCAAACCATGCAGCGAAGCCCAATAGCAAGAGCCAGATAACGGCATAAAAGACAACGCCGAATCTAGCAAGGAAAATCCAGAATCCGCCGGAATCCGATTTCCGGTTATTGCACTTGGGACACGATGCCGTGAGGTTATGAAGATTATTGATGTTGCCGTCCGGAACCAAGACGCGATAAGCCCGGTGCTTGTTCGCAAGGCTGATAGAAACGATATGGTCCACCTGCATCGTCTTTTTCAGCATGATGCGCCCGCAATAAGGACAGAGGTAATACTTGCCCATGAATCCGGGATGGGCTCGAATGTATTGATAGCGGTAGTCGTCCGACCGCTCATATTTCGGTTTTTTGGACATGGTCATCACTTACAAGAAGTGGATTTCGTCCAAGGATGCTCCGGCGGCTTGCGGCGAGTCGGGAATCCTTCCGGAAGATGGTCCGGGAACTTCAACCCATCAGCCTGTGTACCGCTGTTCAGTTTCTCCCACTCATGCACCCAGGCAGAGAATTCCATGCCGTGCGTCTGCTCCCAGATAGAGAGGTCACCATAAGAGATGCCTCCGAGATTAGAAAGCTTGGCACGCATGTTGAGTTCTGCTGCGCTGGTAGCGATACGATTGTTCTCTTTCATTTTTGCTTCCTCACGTTTCGTCTGTTCCCGCTCCATTTTGGTCCGTGCGTTACTGCGCTGGGCTGCATTGCGGCGGTTCTGGTTATAGCATACAGGGCAATAAAGGCGATTCCCGCGTGCTTCGATAGGTGCTCCACAGATTTTGCAGTGTACGATTTTACCAATTTCGCTTGCCATAGAATTGCTCCTCCTTTTTAAGAGCAGTGGTTGAATTGTGTACAAAATACAACCATGAATTAAAGTGTGATTCAGGAGCCTCATGCGTCATTCCCACACATGAGGTTCTACGGACTATTCACAAGCGGGATAAATCCAGCCGGAAACATGGATAAAGTGCATTAAATACAAGCATGAATCAGCGCAAAAAAGTGCAGGAAAGAAGCCTTACTGTAACAGAGACAGTAAAGATTCAATATCGCAGCCCCATAATAGCGCTGACAAGGCGGTAAACGCTCGATGCTTCTTCTCCGAGAAGTAACTGCTGTTGATACCGACCTGCTCAGCCAGTTTGGCTTCATCTGTGCCGTTTGCACCATACTTCTCGTTCACGACAAGCATAAGTACATCGTACAATTTAGAATCTCCGGGGAAATCCTTGACCAGCTCAATAGCACCCCGGATGAGCTGGGCGTACTGGACAAGCACCTGTGCCTGATGGCATCGCGCATCGCTTTCCAGTGTGTTGCCGCCCTGTGCGAGAATCCGCAAAGACCGGTTCTCGTCAGCAACGGACGGATTGACGATTCGGGAATATTCCCGCAGCAGCACCTCGGTGTTATGGTAGAGGTAAGCAGCTTCTGCTGTTTTTGCTTCGCCCTCATTCGGTGCTAGTTGCATGACTAAAGGTTTGATGGCGTCTCCGGCAATCGCCGTAACATCCTCAACGATAGAATCGAAGTTGTTGCGGATAGTGACTGCCGTAACAGGGTCGCTGTCAAGAATCGAACCCCTGAGCATCGCCATCGCAAGGCTAATACGGCTCGGCTTGCTGGCTGGATTCATGAACACAGCCTTGTTCATTGCCTCATCAATCTCATCCACCAGCTGCTGGCAGCGGGCGAAGAACAGCTTTCTCATTTCAAGGCGAAGCTGAGGCTTGCACCCGCCCATAGACGATTCGAGGATACGCTGGATGTTGCTCATCCGCCAAACCGATTCATCCTCATTTTCCTCTTTCAGCTTCTCAATAAGCGCATCAATGTCCTGCGCCTTCAAAAGCCACTGAAGAGCCGGGTAACACAGCAGTGCAATCACGACGAACTTTTCATTCGACCCCTTGCAAGCCATGCGATTTGCATGACGGGCAAAGACCCGCGAACGGTTCACGCCGTTGTATTCGATGAATGTGCGTCTGATGTCCACTACGATTCCCTCCGATGACAGAACCGAACTCAGAAAATCTTTGAGTTTGGCTTCGGTAATTGCAATATCGTTGTTATTTTCCGCTTGCATCCTGCGTTCCCCTTTCGTTCAGGATTTTCAGCTGGCTGTACAGTTCAGCCATTGCATCGTTGCGAATCGTTGAACCAAGCAGGCTGTTATTACTAAAGAATAGATGGTATCCGCGCTCATCACAGAGTCGGCGCAGTTTCTGGCAAAGCTTGAAGTTATGCACAGGGCAGTTGATTCCGGTGTTCACCGCATTGATATAAGTACGGTAGTTGTCGGAATTGATTTCATCGGAGGTATACACAAGCACCTCGCGGTCGTAAGGAAGTTTCCGCTCCTCACCATCCTCAGCACCGAGCACATAGATGAGTTCGTTCAAAAACGACTCTCCCATCGTCTTGTTGTCGGCTTTTGATACTACCCTGTTGTGCGGCTGAACGGTATATCCATTCGGCTTCGTAAAGAGCACCTCGCTGTGAGTTACACCAATCGGCTCACCGTGGATGCGTGCCTGTTCCAGATACATAACGATTGCGTTTCCTTTTGCCATTTCAAACCCGCCTTTTCCCTTGTACTTAGTACAAGCATGTTATGCCGTATGAAGGAACTCGAACCTTTTTCCTGATGCCATCTTCAATGGTATGCAATTCGCACAAACGCACAAGACCTTTTTTGAGCGCCGAAACTATATCTTGTATTTATGTCAGACATTATACCACAAGATATAGTGTTTTGCAAAAGAAAAACGCTATCTGACCACTATATATTGTGTTTAAAAATATTATTTGCCATATATACGAATCCGAGAACACCTATAGCGGTGCTGAACCCAGACAAAAGCGGCACTATCCTTAAGTGAAACTATTGCATTGAATGTATCTCGATGACTGGGATTTTGACACTTTTTGACCACATGCATAGTTGTATTTAGTACACCTATTTGATATAATAAAGTCACGCCCAATAAAAAAAGTCATAGTTAGATGGCAGAAATGGGTTTGAATCAAGAACTGAGGTGATTGGAAAATGCTAACTCTCAAAATCAAAGAGGAAAATTACCGTAAGTTTGTGGAAGAAACATCGAGAAAAAGAGAAGACTGGATTAAGAGCATTTCAGACAGTGCCGTTGTAATCATGGAGCGGCAGCGCTACCTGATGGGCATGTCCAAACAAGAGTTCTACGGCGTGTTTCTCGGATGCCCGATGAATTCCCGCACATACCGGAAAATCATTGAAAAGCAGATACTTGTCCCGGAGAACCTGCTACTTTCTTTCTGCTTCACTTACGGGTACGACCTGAAACGATTTCAGGAAGTATCGAAGCTGATTGACACACACGATTACTTCGAAAACTATCAGCAAATTGGTGCTGCGGTTGAATGTCTCGGGAAAGGAGCCATTTACCAGCTGGCCGCAGCCACGCAAACAGTCTGCACTGATACCAGCCAGTATGCAAGAAGACGATGCGGGGAGGCGCTCACTGCGTTTGCGAAGAAGAAGGAATACGATGAAGAGGTAATCAGAAATCCCGAAATCATCGAGGCGGCAGCTGCATCCGTAAACGAAGCTGCTGATGAGGCGATTGCCGAAAGAAAAAAGAGAGATTCACAAGAAGCGATATCCTACGATATCAAATTAAAAGAACTGGTTTAAAAACAAAGACCGCTGCACCCGGTATTGGGTGTGGCGGTCTGTTTTTGTGCTCAGAAGAAAGCGTCAGCAATAGAGAGCAGCTGATTCATGTGTCCCTCGTCCGGTACGGATGCTTGTGCGGGTACAGGAGCGGCAGGAACATACGGAACAAAGCTTGGCTGCGGTGTGGGAGCAGGCTGTACAGGGGCAGGCTCTTGAATAACAGAAGCGGGTGTAGGCGTTTGTACGGGTTCAGGCTGGGGTTGCGGTGCGGATGCTTCGGATTTCGAGAAATACCGGTTCAGGACCGATTCCATCGAATCTTCCACGGCGCGGCGGATATCAGTTTCCGACATATTCGATGCGCTGGATTCTTTAGCCTGGCTCAGTAAGACATTCGTTTTGAGGGAATCGAGCAGCGCATCCACGATGATAGGGGTGCGTTTTCCGTATCCTGCGTTTTTCAGAATCTCGTACGCCGCTTTCTGTCTCGGGTCAGTGAGGTCAAACATCACCGGCAACCGAATCTGATTCGGGTTAGCTTTAGGCAAGGCAGTTCACCTCGCTTCAACGGTTTTCAGCAGCCAGCTTACTCTCCGCCATCATTTTGAAACCTACTGCGTTAGCGCGGGGGTCTTCCACAAACAGGTAATCGTCCCGACCCAACTCGCTCTCGATGACCGGACGCATCAGGCAGGAACCGCCGCCAATGAACACGGGATACGAGAGGGTCAAATCAACGCCCTTCTCTTTCAGGGTCCGGATAAGGGTCCGGGCATAGGAACGAGCGGTGCTGTGGACCAGTTCGTTGATTTCCCGACCGGGGTTGTAGCCTCTGCGCAGGACATTGTCGATGCTGTAGTCGTCCATATCCAGCTGGAAGCGGTTGCGAACCGCACGCTGTACCTCATCGTACATCTTGATGACGCCGTTGTTGAAGGATTCGCAGAAAGTCATATCGACTTGACCGCCGCGAGAGAACTTCACAACATCGGTCGTATACCCGCCGATATCGATGATGTAGGTATATGCCTCGGGACGCGCCATGATTTGTCCCATGTACGGAGCGATGGCAGCAACGCCCTGCGGGAACACGAAGACGCGGGCAACGCGAATCTCAAAGGAGATGTCGTTGTAGGTGAACTCGACTCGGCGTCCATCGCGGCCGAAATAGGTCTGGTATTTTGGGGCAAGGTCATGGATATGTGTCGGAGGCAAACCCATTGCAAGGCAAATATCCTGACGGACATTCTTCTGACCGGGACGAATCATGCCGCTTGCCTGAAACTCCTTGGCGATGGCAAAGAGAGTCAGAACATAGTAAGACCAGTCGGAGGTTTTGTCGTACATATACGGAACGCGGGACTGGGTCAGCGTATAGTAGTTGCCCTCATAGCAGAGGGTATCCGCCTTGATGGCGGGCGGGATGTTGCCGTGGCAGATAAGCCCGGAATTGAACGGCTCGGTATGCGGGGTCTTGATGTTCTTGTTTCCGGTATCCACTGCAACGACCAGAAGATTAGCCATATTGATTACTCCTCTATGTTTTTATCAGCGCTCACAGAACGCCAGGTATTTTGCGGTAGCCAGTGCCAGTTTCCCGTACTCGCTGTTCACTTTCGTGGTCACAAACCGGACACTGACCTTCGTCATAGCCTTCCATGCCAACTCGATGTATTTGCGGCGCACAGGGGACTTGCCATCGAGAAGACGGTTGGCATTCTCGTTCATGATTTTGGCAACCACGGGTTCGGTATAGATGACGACATCCCGAACCGTGTGTTCATCCAGAGCGAGCAGCATCTCAATCGCACCCATCAGAGCGTACTCCTCCGGGTTATTGGCCTTACCGCACTTGGAAGACTGTACGAAATCCTTGCCCATATCGATGCATAACCCATAAGAACCCATGTCCTTATCGGTATTGTACCGGGCAAACAGGAAAACATTTGCTTCCTCCGCCCCCACTTTACGGGGCAAAGAACCGTAAGCAACAACGCTTTCGGTGAACTTGGGACCATTCATGCCGTCAGGCCATGCGGGAGTTTCCAGCTGTTCCGGCTTTTTATCGGGAATGACCATCTCACCAACAGGCTCATGATATCCGAGATTCTTCTCAGGTTCTTTCTCTTTGGTATCGGGACTCGCATCCAGATGCGCAGCAAAAGCAGTGGGTTCCTGAGCAGGTACATTCTCGAGCTGAGCGGTTGGTTCGCTTGAAACAGGAACTGCTTCTGCATTCTGAGAGGCCACAGGCTGCGTGGGAACGGCTTCGTTCTGAACGCTCTGGTCGGGCTGCTTGTTCTGGATGTCTGCCTCGGTATCGTCAAACTCGATGTCGAGGGGGATATCGTCAACGAAATCAACGGTATCAACGGTTTCGGGCACAGCGGGAGCAACCGTTGATGCGGGCGCAGAGGGTGCTACAGGCTGTACAGGGACAGGGGTGACAGGGACATTAAATGTCTCGCTCTGCGGCGCTGTAGGCTCGGAAGCGGGCGCTGCGAGGGTCTGCGGAGCCTTGGCAGTATTTGTGCTCGCTGCGAGTTTCTCGCGGGCAGGACGCTCCTGCCTAACCTGCTTGTGAGAGCGCTTGAACAGGTTCTGGACGAAAGGGTTGTTATCTGCGATGTCATCCATATCCTTCTTGGATGCAGGCATTGTGGCGGCTTTTGCCTCAGGGGTGCCGGGATTCTGTTTTGGAATCATGACGAGCGGCTCCTCGACGTCCTCTACATCGTAGTCGTCATCGTACACATGGTACTTTTCTACGGCAGATTCCGCTGCCTGCTTTACCTTGCGCTCGTGCTCGGCTTCTTCCACCTTACGCCGCCGTTCCTGGTTTGCCTCGTATGCGCGGCTTGCCTTGGCGCTGTCAAGATGCGCAAAGATATCATTCAGAGTGTTAGACATTTACGGATTCCTCCTCATTCAAAGTCGTGTCTGCCTCGTCTCCATCTTCGTTCACATCGGTGCGAACCGTTGAAATCGAATGCTTGAAGCAAGACGGCCAGACACAGTATTCTCGATTGCTGCCGCGCCAGGGGCAGCTGGATTCGGTACAGACGATGCGAGCTTTTCCCTCCTTCACATTCACTGCAAAGGCACCGCCGCGCTTTGCACGAATCTCGGCGCGGTGTTTATCGTTCAGTTTCTCGTATCCGCGTTGTACGGATTCCGGGGTGATGCCGAGCGTAGCGGAAATCTCATCAGTCGTGTGGTTCTGCTTTTGCAGACTCTCAATCTGCTCAAGCAATGCCTTGGTCATTTTCGGGTGTGCGCGAAGTTCTTTGAACTGGTCCATCAAAATAAAATGCCTCCTATCACTTATCGGGCAAGGCGCTTCAAGCGCTTATAGAAGAAGTTCTTTTTCTTCCAAGGAACATCCGTGGCAACAATGGGTGCCTCGATGAATTTCAGCTTTTTAAGCATAGCCATTACCTCAGCCTGCTCGTGACCTGCGAACATGCTGACGGTTTCGGGAGCCGCCATGCTAATGAGGAAATCGAGCATTGCAGTGGCGACACCAAGTTTACGATGCGGGGTATCCACCACAAGGCTTTCAATGTACAGATGCGTGGTGATGGGAAGAACCATCGCAACGCTGTCCGTCTTCTCACGCTCACAGAGCGTCTCGACCTCTGCGTTTTTTTGGCACAGATAATTGATAGCCAGCTGCTTTGCCGGAATAGGGTTCTGTTCCGTGGCGTGCAGGGCTTCGAGGGGAAGCTTCTTCGTGGGAACCTGCAGGACATGTGCCTTCACGGACGCAATCTCTTTCGTGCCGTCCATTGCCTTACAGACGATTTCTGTATCGGACAAGAGGTTGCGTTCCCCAAGCCGCCCGCAGCGGTCCTCGTACAGAGCACTGCTCGTATCTGCCAGCACGACGATGGGGGTAAAGGACTTATCGATAATCGTGATTTTCTTCTTCATAACGGTATTCTCCTTTACTCACTCGCAGCAGAACTTGCGCTTAGAACCGTCAAAGACCACGACCATCGAAGGACGGGTCCCGCCAACACTTGCGGCTCCATGCTGGCCGTATTCGGCGTAAGACGGGAGCAGACGGTTCACGAACTTAACGCGCTCCGGCAAAAACTTTACACGGACACCGGGTTTCAGGTAGATGTGCTCCTGAAACCACTGAGAATCCGTAGAAACAGGCAGCAGCATGACTACCGTAGTCCCCTTCTTCTTTGCCTCGAAGCTCCCCTTCTTTACCCAGCGGCGAAGATTTGCAGCACCGCTCGGCGGGCAGCAGAACACCGTATGCCCTTTCCAGTCCTGTACAAGACCATCATCCTGTGCAGTAAAGAACTTCTGGCATTTGGCGTTCTCAGGGCGGGCACAGGCATCGAGGGTGAAATGATATTTGCGGTCAAGTTCCCGGAAGAGTTCATCGGGGGTCTCCCACTCTCCTGCGATGGTAAGACTTACATTGCGGCTTACGCTTTTCGTGGATTTGTCGTACATAAGACTCTCCTTTGTGATAATGAAGTGTACGAAATACAAGCATGAATCTTTACAAAAAGAGCAGCCCTGCGGAAATTGTACCGCAGCGGCGCTCTTTTTGTCCTCATACTTGTATTATCTGCAATTCGCACATTTCCGCAACAGGATTTTCGAAAAAATGCGCTGGTTCTGTGATTTTCTTGAAAGTGAAATGTGTCATTTGCCGGTGTTTGCCGCTGTATCCTCATCAACGGACCATGTGATGTCTCCGCCAAGGCTGTACAGGCTCAGCGTAGCGGTGAAGGAGGCATCATCCTTGCCGACCAGATACACCGTATAGTTGCCGCCGTTAAGTTTGATGGTGTCGTAAGCCGTTTCCGTGTACTCTGCTGCAACAGATTTCGTATCGGTATCGACAATCAGGATTTTGCAGGCTCCCGTATCGCAGGTGATAGTATCGTATACATCAAGGTTAGCAGAATCTGCGTGCATCGTGAACGAGAAGGCTTCTTTTGCGCCCGTCAAGGACACAGCACCAGCGGCGTAATCAATCGTACCTTCGTCCGTCAGGCTGCTCTGTGACCATTCTGCGGCTTTGTAGGAGGTCGTTCCCTGTGCAACAAGGTCGTTGTTCTCGTACAGCGTTGAAGGGTCTGTACAGCCTGTCAGAGCCATCATAGCGAGGGCGCAAGTCAAAGGTACTGCAATGTATTTGCGCATTGTGCTTCACCGCCTTAGTTCCCGGAGAACCCGAATGTGATATGGCTTGTTTTAGGCGTGACATGGACCGTTGCCTGTGTTTCAAGACCATATTCGTTCTGAATCTTCACAACGCTGTCGCCTGCCTCGATGCCCGTTACATCACCCTCTACAGAGACGGCGCAGATGAGGTTCGACTCATTCTCGTAGGTGTAGTTGGTGCCGTCCACACCGGATTCGAGGTCTTTCACATCTGTATAGACATTGAGTTTCGCCGTCTCGCCGATTTCGACATACAAGTCGTCAGCAAACAGTTCAGTTGGTGCCTGGGTGACTTTAAGGTTCACGATGCTGGACGGACCCTTGTCGGAGCGAATCGTTACAGTCGTATCGCCGGCCTTCAAGGGGATGATGTTATTGTTCTCGTCAACACGGGCAATCTCAGAGTCCGCAACCGAGATAGTCACAGTGCCTGCATCTGCGCCTTCCGGGACAGTCGTGTAGGTAACGGGTACGAGGGTACTCTTTGTAGAGGCAACGATATCCTCAGCCTGGAATCCCTGCAGCGGTTCAACCACATTCACGACTGCACCAGCCGTCAGGCGCTTGTTCTGGCTCGTGATGCTGATTTCAGTCGTTCCGGAATTGTTTGCCGTAAGCAATCCGTTCTGGTCAATGGACGCAACATTGTCCGATGAACTCTCGTAGTGCATTCCTTTGCGTTTAAGAATCGCATCGAGTTCATCCCCCGTCACGGTCGTGCCGTCGCGCAGGATACCGGTAATCTCCACTTCCTTGCTCTCACCGAGCTGGAGCGTGATAGGGCTTGCGAGAGAAATCGAGGCCAGAGCCTTCTTGTTCCCGCAGCTGCACAGCATCACGGCAGCGCACACCGCAATGCATCCCAATGTGACAATCTTCTTGATATTTCTCACTGTTAAATGTTCCTTTCTGTAATGGTTTCGCAGGTGTTTTCCTTATCCTGCCTGCATTTTCCATTATCTGCAATTCGCACATTTACGCAACTGACGAATTGTGTAGTTTTTGTGCCGGAAACAAAAAGAGAGCAGGCAGCTGAGTTCAGCTGCCTGCTCAAGGATATTGTACAGAAGCGACCATTAGGTCACACTGGATAAGTTAAGTCACTGCCGGAACATCAGGAGGCGTCTTTCAACCAATCCTGAGAATCAACCTTCTCAAACTCCGCTTCGTCGGGCATCGTGCCACCGTAAGGAGCGATGGTGTAGGTGACCTTCGTGACGGGAGTGCAGACATTGGCATCGTTCACATTGCCGGTTGCGGTATACACTGCCATCGGAACGCGCATTGCGGTGCCGGTAATCTTGTTGTTGAGGAAGTCGCCGGTAGCCTTGGGGATGACCCAAGCCGTATCGCTATGGTCGATTGCGTTATCGCCATCGGTCAGGACCTTATCACGCAGACGCATGTAAAGTTCGCCGCGATGCAGGGTGTTGTTGCTCATCGTGTAAGAGGAAGAACCGTAATCGGTGCCCGTGTAGTATTCCATACCCGGAACATCCTTCACAGTCCAAGGACCGCTCGTCTTGATGTTCTTCACCTGAATAGCAACCGTAGAATAGTTGGTGATACGGTAGTTGGTGGGTTCAACCACAGCGCCGGAAGAGTTGGAACCATACATGCAGACATACAGAGGCACGGTGGCTTTCAGCAGTGCCGGGTGAACATAGAGGTTACCCTTGTGGATGATGAGGTCGTAGTTCTTAACGGTCTCGCCGTTCGGGTTCGTGACCGAACGAACCGTCAGAGCGTTGCCCTGCATCGGGTCAGTGTTGATGTCAACAACATACGGGGCAAGCGGCTTGTGGTTGTAATCACAGAATCCACAAGTCTTCTCATCATGCGCCCACTCGAAATCGTCATCGGTGTCAGTCTCATTGACATACAGCGGCAGAGACTTTTCATTGCAGTCGGTAACGAAGGGCAGATTCGTTTTGCTCTCGTCTGCATTCTGCTTCTTCCAGTAATCGTAGTTGTTTACGAATTCCTGAGTAATAGCGGACTCAGTGCCGTTATTATCGAGATACAGAACGCTGCTGACAGTATCATTGGCTTTCAGCGGGGTGTCGAGAATCGGTGTTGCATCAACATCGCTCACGACATCAATCAGGTTCTCATCCACATCTTCCATCTGAATATTCACATGGAAGTTCGGGTTCTGCTGGTAAATCAGCTTGTCGTCATCCACTACAGTGACATGCAGAGGACGCTGAGCAACCTCGAAGCGGCCATTCAGGACCATCACGATGTAGTTCTTCAACACATCGTAGTTGTCTTCTGTCAGACCGACATAGGTCAGCGGATATACACCAACAGGAGTAGTCTCATCGGGGACAAGGTCCTCGTGGTCGGTAACAAGAGTCTTGAAGTGGCTCTTGGTGTAGGTCGGGTCAAGGGTCAGGGAATCACCGGGAACGAGACCATCCAGTTCCAGCCAGCAACCGTCAGAAGCTGCCGTGCCGTAACCGTAAGCCTTTGTATCGTGCCACGGGTCCTCGCCTACGCCGTCGCCATACAGTCCGCGCCAGTTCTTGACCTGTGCGGTCAGGTTAGCACGGGCGATAGCGCCGGAATAAGCCTGACGCTCAACATAGTAGTTCTTTGCGTCCTTACCGGTAAGGGCAGGTGTCGCATCAATCGTGATGGGATTCTCATCCAGTTCGGTGGGCCAGTTAGAACTTACCTTGCCATCAGCATCCAGACGCTGACCAGCGTCCTTGGTCTTGTACTTACCAGTCTGAATCGGGTTGACCAGCTTGACATCATCGCCTTCGAGGATACCGTCAATCAGGATATCCTTGATGGTGGCATTCGTGGTGCCATCGTAGTGTTTGATGTTACGAGGATTGGTCGGGTCTTCCAGATACAGGCTGTGGACATACAGACCGCGAGCAGAAATGCTGCCGGAATACTCTTCCGTGCCGATGTAGTAGTTGGTGCTGCCGTTGCCGACCAGCGTCAACTCACTCTCACGAACAATCTTGTACGGACCACCAGCATCGCTAACGCGGTTGCCGGTCGCATCGCAGTAGTAACCATCTACCTGCGTGGTGTTCAGGGTTACAGAGTCGCGAACCGCCATGCCGGTCGTGATACGGGCATCCGGGATAGAAGCGTTTGCAGTGTGGTCATAAGCCTTGCTGTGCTCACCGACTACCGTCAGAGCCATCGGGTAGATATCGAACTTGACGGAAGAGCCTGTGCCGCTCGCACCACCGCTCGGGTAGGTGTTGCCGGGGTCGGTGTTCTCGTACTTGTAGGTTACGATATAGCCCTGTGCTGTGCAGTTTACGGTTGCCGTGTAGGAACCGCAATCCTGACGGGCATTCTTGTGCTCGTCCGTAGACGCATCGATAGCAGATGCCTGAGTGCCCTTCTTATTGCTGTAGACAATAGAAGTAGCGTTCTGGACCTCTGTCATTTGGTCGCTGGACAGGTTACCGGAATAAGAGAGGGTTGCAACATCGGGCTGACCATCGTAGGTCTTGTTGGCGACCGTGATATTCACAGTAACGCGAATCGGCTCGCCGGAAGAATACGGGTCAGTATCCTCATAGGCCGTGTCGTAAGCATTGTGACCGTTGCGGGTAAAGCGGTCAACAGCCGAGCGGATAGTCTTAATGGTTGCATAGCCATTGCCGGGATGGAAGTTGTTCTGGTAGCTGTTGAAGTCACCGCCCCAAGTAGTGGCACCAGAGCCAACATAGGACTGTGCTTCAAGAACCGTCACAGACTTGCCATTGCTGCCAGTGAAGGTGCGGCCGGTCGAGGTAATGTAGTTAGAACCACCGTTACCGTCGCGCTTGCAGTAAGCCCAGCCGTCGCCCCACCACCGCTTAGAACCAGTGTTGGCGTAACCGCCTTGCCAACCGCCGCCGCCGCCAGAAGGAGCTTCGACGCAGTTCTCGGAAGAACCGTTGACAATACCTCCCAGATAGGGGTTGAAGTTACCGCCGGAAGAACCGGTAGCGAAGGTGCCATTGCCGCCGCCGTTACCGCCATTGACGGGAACACCGTACTGCGCATAACCGCCGGTAGAATCCAAGGCACCGTGCTGGTTACCGCCGCCACCGCCTGCAACACCGAGCATATACTGTGCTGCAGTTGTGGTATTGCCGTACTCAGCAAGACGACCGGTGCCCATAAGACCGATAGCGACTGTCGTAGCACCGCCGCCAGAAGCGCCAAGCAGGTTGCCGTGACCATTACGGGTAATCATGGGAGTACCGCCATTACCGCCACCGTTGTAGCCGCCAGGAAGAGGACGCTTAACTTCGCCACAGGCACTGCCGCCGCCATTCTCCCAGTAACGGTTATCGACCGTACCAGAACCGCCCTTGACGAAGTAAAGCTTAGCGCCCTGCTCAGCCTGAAGGACAAGGCGGACACGACCGCCGGAAGATGTGTTGCTGTTCATGGAACCGCCGCCTGCACCGTAAAGCACGACTTCATAGGTGCCAGCATAGGTGAAGGTGTATTCACTGTAGGGGTTAGAGTAGCTGCTTGCGCCTTCCAGCTTATCATCGACCTTAGGACCGGAGCCCTGCTCATCGATGTAGAAATAGACCTGGTCCATATCCGCATTGTCGGTGGGAGCATCGTAGCAGACATAGTAGACTGCATTGCGCCACCACCATTCCCAAGTGGCTTTGTCGAGGACATTGCCGTCCTTGGTGCGGTATGCGAAACCGTGGGTGCCAATCTTACCGATGTAATCATCGTCGCTCGCAGTTACCTGCTGGAACAAATCATACCAGTTATGACCGGCACTGTCGCGCACAGAGGAGTCGATAACCACGGTGTCGCGGCTGTCAACGGTTGTACGACTGTTGACGGGAGAGCCTGCCGTGAAGTAGGTCTCCATGTACCGGATACCGTTAGGAGCGATGATTGCGAGGTTTTTGTAGTTGTAGACTGCACCGCCGTTATTTAGCGCATCGTTGATAGCGGAAATGCTCTTGAGGTCGTTGATGTTCTTGTAGCTGCCGTTCTCTGTGGTGATGGTGTTGTGCTTTGCAGTAGCCTTATTGGGAACATTCGCCTTGATAGAGATGGTGTAGTCCAGGACCAGTTCAGCACCGTAAGAGGACTGGCTGAAATCCTTATAGATGTGGTCGTTCGGGTCAGCGGAATCAACGACACGGTTGAAGTTGTACGCAACGGTGCGTCCGCAGGTATACGGCTGCATGTTGTTGGCGTCCCAGTTCTTCATATACCGCTCTTCTGCTTCACACAGGAAGTAGTAGTGCGTATCGCCGAAATCCATCGGGTTCGTGGCGTTATCGATGTACAGAGACACGATAGCGTTCCACTCATTGTAGGTCTTGTTGTTGAGGTTTGCTGCATCCGTGGGATACATAGCTTCCAGCTTGATGTAAGCGGAGAACTTGTTGAAAGCAAGACCATTGCCGCTCATGAACGAGCGTTCCATATCATCGACATTGTTGCTCAACGCATTGACATTGCCGATTTTCTGACCAACCTGACTGTAGTTCAGCTGAATCGTGCCGTCGCCGTCCGTGACATTCATGAAACGGTCCAGACGACCGCCGCCAGCGACATTGCTGAACTTCCAGCGAATCGTGGGTGCAGAGTCCTTGTTGCCGAAGAAGGTAATCTTGGTGGTGTAGACCGCCTTGTTATCGTTGGCAGCACCATAAGTCGTAGTACCGTCCTTGTGCAGCACATCGGGCGCAATTGCGTCCAAAGGCACATCGGTGGTACGGCGACCGTTGTTCGGGTTACTGGTTGCGGTAGTCCACGCCATGTTGCCGTTCTTGGAATCGAAAGAGTTCAGCAACAGAGACTGTGCTTTCAGAGGCGTCAGTTCAATAGGCGGGGCATACACGACCAGGTGACCGGTACGACCGTTCGGCTCATAGTTGGAAATCGTAGAATCGGCAGTGATTTCGTGCGCAGGAGCCTTGTAGCTGAACACACAGCGGAAATCCAAACCATCCCAGTCCATGGTCGCATTCGTCAGCGTCAGCGTGACGGTGGAATGCTTACGCATGGTAGAAATACCGGACTCGCGCAAATCGTTCAGGGGGTTCCAGAAAGCAGCAGGCCAGAAGGTGCGAGTACCAATCTTGGTTGCATCGATGTCAGAAACCTTGGTAGTGACAGTAAAGGAATCAGCCGGGAACAAATCCGGGTCACTGCCGACCTCGACCCAGGTGTTATTCTCATCGCGGTACTGGACCGTGTAGGTGACACCCTCATTGACACCCTTCCAGTAGTTGAGGTCAAAGTCGAAAGTCGTGGTTTCGCCGACAGGGATACGCTTATCGAAAGCCTGCTCAATGTACATAGGACGAAGTGCAGACTCGCAGTAACCGTTCTTGCCGTCCTCAGCCTTATCGAGGCTCGTATACTGCTTACCAGCGACTGTAAACTCGCACTTGAACTGAATCTTCTCGTTGCAGTAGTCGAGGGTCGTGTAGGTCACGGTGCTCTCGGTGTACGGGATATCAGCGTTGGTAGCAGCCGCCGTAAAGGTGGTCTTGTTGATTTTGCCCTTGACGACACCGTCATAGGTGGTGAAGGAAGTGCCGGGACCGCCAAGCTCGAACCACTGGCTCATCTTGCCGCTCTCGGTGATGGCACGGTAGTACCACTTCACATTAGAGTCGGGAACCGTCTGGTCGTAGAACAGCTTACTGCCGACTGTCTTGTTGACAGGACCTTCCCAGTCTTTGTAATCGTCAATCGGGTCTGCGGTGGGTTTGAGGAGTTCCAGAGGATGAGTCTCGCAGTCATTCCAGAAATGATTCGGAACATCCACGACAATCATACCGTACTCAACCACGCTATGACCACTGGGGTCGATGACCTCAGCACGCTGCATACCGGTACAGGGTACATTGGAGATAACATACTTGCTATCACCGTTGACAACACAGTCGTAGTCAGTGCCATCTGTCGCATGGACGATAACGCGGTAGCCGGTGTAATCAGAAACACCATCATCCGGGAGCAGAGCATTCAAATCGCCAACAACACGGGCAACACCAGTGATACGGACATTGGGCTGGTTGTCGAGTTTCAGAACGGGCAGAGCGCCGACAGTTTTATCGCTGCCGAGGTTCCAGCCGTTGTTGCTGCCTGTAGTGAACATGCCGTAGGTGTTGCCGGTGTTATCGAACAGCGGCTTGCCGTTACTGGCAAGGTTCACATGGTAAGCATCGGAGTTCCAGTGACCGGAGAAGTTCTTGATAGGCTCCCAGCCTTCCGGCAGAGTCAGGTCGTCAACAACCTGATAGCAGCCGTTCAGAGGATACCAGAAAGAACCACCAGCCTGCAGAGCAGACAGAACCTGCATGTAGTTGACAGAACTCACGCGAATAACGAAGTGGCTGTCTTCCTGACTGTTCTGATTTGCTGCACAAATCTCGCACTGCTTGCGCTGAGAGATATACATGACAGTGTTGGCAAACAGAGCAGATTCACCCTGCGTAGCGGAGTTCTCGGGCAAGTGACCAATCTGGTTCATCAGGAAGTTGCCGGTGCCGGAGAGGTAGAAGTTGCTGGTGCCGTACCAAGAACGACCCGTTGCAGGGTCGGTAATGGTCTTGGTGGTGGGGTACGGGTTATAACCGAACTCTGCACCGGTGACATTACCGCCTGCGTAATCGACCCAGATAGGACCGAACGCAACCTGAGAGTTGGAGTGAGTACGAGATGCACCGAAATTAGACGGAATATCGTACGGGAAGTTCGTGGGGTCACGATACTTGACTGTGGACTGTGCCTGAGAGTTGGAATAAGGCTTCAGACGAACACTCAGCTGGTCGCTGCCGTACATGATGCCAGCTTTACCGTAGGAGCTGTGGCTACCACCAGTAGACAGAATCATGGAGATAGCATCGGTCGGCAGGACAGTGCCGGAATCGATGTTACCGCCGTTAGCGCCCATCAGAGCGTTCATGTTCCAGTGACCGTTGTCAATGTTAGGAACAGAGTTCAGGACATAGTAGCGGGTAGACCCATCATTCTTATCGGGACCGAAACGACCACCCTCGTAGTAATCACGAGAACCGGGGTCGGTATAACCAGCAATGTGGGCATCATACCAAGAACCGGCATAGGCGTACATGGTATCGTGACCGACACACATGCCGTAGCCCTGGCTCAGGAAACCCTTGATGGCGTAGTAGGCTTTGCCGGAAAGGTCTGGCTCCTGCTGTACGCAAACACCCCAGCCGATAGAGTCGATGCGGTAGTTGCCCTCGGCGTCAATCATGTACATCTCAGGGTTGGCGTTAAACTGCTCAACCTGTACTGACAATACGGTGATATGCTGGCTCAAAGTTTCACCGTTGGGTCCTCTAAGCCAACCGTTGCTGGATACAGAGGGATGCGACAGGAACTTCGCATACATACGACCTGCGTCTGAAACCCAAGGGTTCAAGAAGACAACAGCGTCTTTGTACTTTGTACCAGAAGCACCCGTGCCGTAGTTGTTTTTATCGGCATCGCGGATAACAGCAGTATACGCAGGAACTTCAACAGCAGTACCGGTGACGGTCCAAGCGTTATTGCTGTTATGAGGACGGAAATAGACGGTCTGACCATACCATTCGGAGTTGACTTCGAGCATATTGCCATCCGTCAGCGGGAACTCCATGTACTGACGAGTTGCACCAGTGGGAAAGCCGTTATCGTCCAGAACATTAGCGGTTCCGACCTTTGAAACACTCCAAGCACCGCCAATCTGAGTCCAGTAACGGTCTGCGGTGGCCTTGTCAAACTTACCGGCATTGAACCACTCGGTAACTTGGTCGTACATGTTCTTAGTGATGTACTCGTAGTTGCCGTTAAGACCCGTAATCCACTGGTTATCAGAGGACAGCGCAGGACCATTCCCGCCAGCGCGGGGAGCAAAGGAGCGTGCCAGCATAGCAAAGGTGGCGGGGGCATTATCCTCATCCGCTGTCTCTGCAGTGGCAATGTCAGTAGAAACAACCTTAAACTGGACAGTGGACAGGATGATATCGCCCGCCTTATCCTCATCGGTCAATTCGTTACCAAGTTCCTCCAAAGCCTTGAAGTTGGCTTCCTTGTAAGTCTCGTCGGTGACAGTAATCAGGCAGCGATAGCTTGCAGTGAGGTCATCCTCCGTAACTTCAAAGGTGTAAGTGGGCTCGGTAGCACCCTCGATATTCTGCCAATCAGTAGTCAAAGCGGCAGTGCTTTCGTCTGAAAACTCCCACTTGCCGTCATCGTTGAGATGTGCGGTGTAGGTGCTCTCTCCGTTAGAAGCATAGACTTCAACGGTGCCGTCTTCGGCATTGGCAGCGGTGATGGTGTATCCATCCAGAACGAAGTTTGGCGTATGCCAGGCAACTCGGACATCGCTGGAATCAGCACCAATTTCATCGAGAGCATCCACAATAGCATAGTACATCTCGCAACCCTGCCAAACAAAGTCAGGTGAATTCGCGAGTGTCTTTGCCTCAGTGGAGTCTTCCCAGACGAAATCGTACCAAGTAGGCTCGTCCTCTTCATACGGATAGATGGCATAGGATTCTTCAGAAGCAAAAGCTTGCTTCTTCTGCCACTGGTAGGTTACAGAGACATCATCACGGTTCAGCAGGGCATCCAGAGTAACTGTATCCCCTACCTCTGCCGAAATCTTATCGCCGTAATCAGGTGTTACAGCCTGAATGCCGATGAACGGCTCAGCTGTTTCCGGTGTGGCAATGACATCCTCGGAGGTATCGGACTCCGTATAGACGACATCTTCCGAATTTGCCGTATCATCCTTGACCGTGTCGGCCGTGGAATCATGCGTCAAATCCACTACATCAGTCACTGTCTGAGAGGGCTCAGGGCTTTCGACCGGCGTATCTTCGGATTCGGAATTTGAAGTGTCGGTCTTGTCAACGGATTCAACCGCATCCACTTCATCATCCGAAACCGGGGCCTCAGTTACTTCGTCGGACACAGTAGTGTTATCTTTGAATTCGTCCGCGAACGCTACGGTATTAACCGCGAACATAGAAAGCAGCATACTGGCCGCCAATGCAACAGAGGTCACTTTTTGTGCAATTTTGTGCATAATGCGTGTGTCCTTTCTGTACAGTGAGCGAATCAGCGTAAAACTTTGGCGTGGTCCTACGCAAAAATCGTCCCTGCACGATTACTTTTGCTTCCGTACATTTCCATTCTATGCAGTTCGCACATTTTCGCAACTAGGCAAAACTTATTTTTTTATCGCAAAGAAAAAGTGCCAGTTACGCAGCGGTAAAAGGCACTTCATACAAATATTTTGGTTGAATTTTGTCGGGTATGCACAAGGAATAATATATGAATTCCGCAGACGGTTTTTGTGAGATGTGACTGTCGAAAATGTCGCCGTTTCTTGTAAAGTCGTAATTCGTTTTGTGTAAAGCGGAAATTCATTCTGTGCAAAGCAAAAAGTTGCTTTGTGTAAAGAGCGCCATAATGTAAAAATACAAATTCATGGTATAATATATGTGTAGCACAAAGGCTATGTTGAAACCGTGTCCTTCTTTTTGGGTGGCAAGATATAAAAAATCATTTTTCCATCTTTTGCTTCCCATGCTCTCACGGTTTTCCATTCGTATGCGAGGAATTGGTCATAGTCCTTATTGTCATCGACCGTATAGGTTTTGTCGTGAACACGGTCTACAAGCACTTCCCCTGTTTTGATATTCACAATAGCAAAATCAGTATAGGGGTTTGTGCAGCAACCATTTCCCATCAAATCATGTATTGTAATCACATTTATCACCTCAAATCACAAAAGGAGTTGTAAACCTATGGCAAAGTATACCGAAGCATACAATGACATTACTAACAGAAACATTGACATTATGCATGTGCGCAAAGAATGTGCTGTTGACCCTGCAGCTTACGAGCGCAATTATCGAGGTCATCTATTCTGTCCCGGCTGTGGTGTTGTTCCTCTTACCCTTGTTCATGATGAAGGGCGTTTGTACTTTCGTGGACATCCAAACGCAGTACATCCTGATGGGTGCATTTTTGTGTTGGATGAGCACATTGTCAAAGATATTAGTAGGCTTCGCGGAGAAGACGAAGACCACGCTTTAGCTCAGCGAGATTTCTTGTTCCGACTTACATTTGTCACCCCTCTTCTCAATGCAAATCGGCAGCCTGCAAACGGCAATGGGAACAGGAATGATGCTCATGTAGAGCATCAACATCAAGTGCGCCAAAACCGTCTCCCGCAATGTCGTCTTGAGGAATTGCCGTATCGGATTGAGTCCAACAAATTGCCGGAAGGCGTATGCATTTATTACGGGGTTGTAAATTGCCAGTTGGTGTCCAATGTTACGAATGAGCGGTACAAAGATAAGAAAGAAGCCGTAAATGTGCTTCTCTTGAAAGAATGCGGTACAAGAGATACTCTCATGGCATTGACTTTGTCCGACGCGATTTGGGAGCACTTCGATACCAACACCAAAAATGCCCTTCAGGATTCAACAGTGCCAATACATATAGCTTTTTTGGCATTATCCAAAAACTTTAGCACATCCCTATTTAGTTCTCCGTACACTTGCTATTTGCGTTCATCTACTTATTTGATTGCTCGTGCGGATTAGTCCACACCAGAACGACAAGAACAGTTGTTTCGTCTCTAACATACCAGTCGCTTATGTAGTATTTACTCAACATATCCTCTGGAACATCTTTTACTGCTCCCTCAAATACTGTTTTTACTGATAGCACGTAGTCTTCCATTATTTCGATTTGCTGTGCCTTCTGGTCCTTTGTCTGCTCTAAAAGGTCTTTAAGTCTTATTGGCTTCAATGTCATCACCGCCTTTCACTCTTCTGAGCAGGCTCATCTGAAAAGGTTGGTCTGCTTTTTTGCTTTGTTGGTGCAATATAGAACACCACTTTCCCTTCAGCTATAAGCCACTTTTTAACTGCCCAGTGTTTGTATTGTTCGAATTGATAGTATTCTTCCCATTCTTCTTTGTTGCTTTTCTCGTATGCTTTATCGTATACTCTGTCTACCAATATTTTTCCCGTCGCGGCATCAATGAGTTGGTAGTCAAAGTAGATGTCTGTTCTGCAGCTTATAATAGTCTCCAGCTTCAATTCTACCGCCTCCTCATTTCACATAGAGTACGATTTCATCGACATCTGATGTTGTCCATTCCGTCACTTTCTCATCTGCATAGCGTTCCGGAACATCCTTCGGCTTACCACAAAAGACTTCTTCGTCGAAGTAACCATCAGCGGAATCTGATTTAAAACGGGCGATGTGAACTGTTTGCTCTTTGTCTTCAGCAAGTGCAAGGAACGATTTTACTGTTGGCTTCATGGATTCACCTTCTTTTTTATTGGCGGCAGAATATAGAATATCATTTTCCCATCTTTTGTTTCCCACGCTCGAACCTGCTTTCGTGCATAAGGTAAGAATTTATTGTAGTCGTCAACATCATCAATTGCGCATGCCTTATCGTGGACACGGTCAACAAGCACTTCACCTGTTTTAATATTTACAATAGCATAGTCAATGTATGGGTCTGTACAGCAGAAGTTATCTAACAGGTCGTGCAAAGTAATCACAATAATCACCTCAAATCACAAAGGAGTTGTTAATCTATGGAGAAGTATACAGAAGCATTTTGTTCTATCATAGGCGACAAGGTTTCAATTATGCAAATGCGCATAGAATGTAACCTTGACCCTGCAGCTTATGAGAAGAACTATAAAGGGCACCTGTTCTGTCCGCTCTGCAAAGTTGTTCCATTGACGGTTGTCCATGCAAATGGTCTTCTCTATTATCGTGGGCACCCACACGAAGAGCACGGCAGTAATTGCTTGTATTCATTGGATGTAAGAGTTGTAAAAAGTATTACTAAAATCAGTGGTGATATCGAGAAGCAAGCTCTTTCTCAGATTGATATGCTCTTACGTTTGACATTTGACAACAATCAGAAAGCGAGTGGCACAAAAACTGCAAACCCCAATCCAAGTGGTAGTGCCGTCCCTGTTGTGCATCAGTGGCAAACCGTGAAAAAGCGTCTTCCACAATACCGTATTGAGCTCTTGCCGGAACTGTTGGATGCAGACAAAATGCCCGAAGAAATCAGCATTTTTTACGGCAAAGTGTTTTGTGAAGTTGTTGATTCCAAAAACCCTTACAATGGAGTTGGCTTCAAAGTGTTAATCGTAAAAGATGCCGTAACAAAGAAAACCATTATGGGGCTCACAATGTCTTTGACTGTTTGGAACCACTTTACAACCGATACGCAAGTATTACTACAAGCATCACAACAGTCTGTCCATATTGCGTTCCTTGGTGTACATACATCATCACAAGGCAAGGCTTTAGGATTACCCTATATGTGCTATCTCAAAACTTCCACTTACTTGCAGGTCTTGGAAGATTAAACCAGTAATGCAATGAAGCGTGTACTATCTGTTTCCACACGCCAATCTGACAAGATGCGCTCTCCGAGTGTTTTATCTACATCTTTTACTAAGCCTTCAAACAGTGGGACAACATATAGCGTATAGTTCTCCGCAATAGCAATTTTCTGAGTGGCAGGGTCTTTAGCTGTTCTTAGCAGTTCTTTGAGCTTTATCGGTTTCATATCTCGTCTTTTCCTCCATGTATAATCAATTGCGTAACCTCATAGCTAACAACAGCTTTTCGGCTGTCACTGTCAGGTAGAGCTGTAATCGCTGCATCAACCTCTGCTACTTTTTGGGCAATACCTTTAAGCCCAGCAACACTGTTATCCTGCATAGGTCTAACTAAGCAAAGATATCCATTGCCGTCGTCATCGAATGAGATGTCTGGAGCAAATGGGATAGTATCGTCGATTTTATCTTTGTCTTTACTGTTAAAAAGAATCTTGTAAAACGTTATCAGTGCTTCCTGTAGCGTTTTACTTTGTTTTCTGTCCAATTTGCTGTACAGCGCCAGCATGTTGAGTTCCTTGACAACGAGGAACTGATTATCCATCTCTTCAATGATGATAACGCTGGTGTCACCCCAAATATCGTTGTGCAGTACCATGAATGGTCACACCCTTTCCTATTCTCAATTCTACCCGGTTCGCACATTCTAGCAATCGGAAAAGCAAGGACTCCATCGGACAACAAACTAAATGGTATCCCGCAAACAAGAAAACTCGTAGCAGAGGAACGAAGTGTCCCAACGCTACGAGTTCTTTTATCTTTTGATGCCTATGTTGGTAGGAGTTACTGCGCCGAGATATTCGTGACCTTAACGCCGCATCCTACCAGACCAAGCGCCATAGCCGCAGTCACGATAACTGCCAGTGCAAATCTCTTTTTCATTTGCTAACTCCTACCTTATTATAATAGACACTGCTTTTCAAAAAGCAAACTCGTAGAAGAGTGTTTTCTTCTACGAGTCGCCGGTTGTTTATAATTTACTATTTTTCAAAAAGCCATCAGCAAAGAATGCCAACATCCTCAGGAGGGCAACCATTATCAGTCGGAGTGGAAATTACGGGGCCACCCCATTCCCAACCACCGCTGCCATTAGGCTTGTTTTCTGTACTGCCGCTATCCCCACCGCTCGGCTGAGACGGTTCTGGATTGCTCGGCTGCGCGGGCTCAGGGTTACTAGGCTGTGCCGGTGCCGGGTCAGGCTGTGCAGGAGCCGGAGCAGCAGGCTCCGGATTGCTGGGCTGTACCGGCGTAGCGGGAGCGGACGGCGTAACTGGCGCGGTCGGTGTAACAGGTGCCGGGTTGGAAGGCGTCACAGCAGCAGAACTGTTGCTGGAACCGTTCTTGGTATAGGTCTTGTTGCTGGTCGTGACCTTCTTCGGCTGTTCAACCGTCACTTCGTAGTTGGCGCTCTCTTCACCGGCAGTTGCGGTAATGGTTGCATTTCCAGAAGAAACGGCAGTTACCTTCCCATTGGAATCAACGGTAGCAACCTTCTCGTTGCTGGACGACCACTCGATGGTAGTCTCGGCGGCAACTTCTTCGGGGGCAACAGTTGCCTTAATGGTGTGAGAGTTACCGACCGTCAGTTTGCCTTCATTGGAATCGAGCGTGATACTTTCTACTTCGTAGAATGCTTTCACATGAGTCGTCTTCTCTGTGACCCTTTCACCATTCTGCATGAGGGTCGTGGTGATGTCGCACTCACCTGCTTTAAGGACCTTCACCTTGCCGTCCTTATCGACGGTAGCGACTTCCTCATCGCTGGAAGCGAAATCGAACGAAATGTTGGACGCATCTTTCGGCTCGCATTTCGCTCCGATTGCGGCTTCGTTTGTATCGTTGAGTTTGACTTCCAAGGTATCGGGAACCTTCAATTCTTTCGCAGACACCTTGACGGTGATAACGCAGACATCCTGCATCTCGGTATCCTTGACCGTGGCGGTAATTTCAGCCTCACCGGCTGCGACTGCTGTAACGGTGCCGGTCTCATCGACCGTAGCGACGCTCTCATCGGAGGAAGCCCACGCGAGCGTCAGCTTCTCAGCCGCCTTGGCAATCTTTTCATCCTGTGCAGCAGTTTCTGCCGTAGCAGACTCACCGGTTGCGATGACAGGCGTCTCTGCAGGTGCATCTTCCGTCCCGAAATTCACCGGCAGCGTGATGCTCTCGCCCTTTTCGAGGGTCGCAGCATCCGGAACCGAAATGTTCGTGACCTTAACGCCGCATCCTACCAAGCTAAGCGCAATAGCCGTAATCACGATAACTGCCAGTGCGAATCTCTTTTTCATTTGCTAACTCCCACCTTATTATAATAATAGACACTGCTTTTCAAAAAACAAACTCGTAGAAGAGTGTTTCTTCTACGAGTTGCCGGTTGCTTATAATTTACTATTTTTCAAAAAGTCATTGGCAAAGGATGCCCACATCTTCCGGAGGGCAACTCTTATCAGCCTCACCGGGAATCACTGTGCCCCACCAGTCGGTGTTGGAGTCTCCACCGCTCGGCTGAGACGGCTGTGCAGGCTCGGGATTGCTCGGCTGCGCCGGTTCAGGGTTACTAGGCTGTGCCGGTGCCGGGTCAGGCTGCGCAGGAGCCGGAGCAGCAGGCTCCGGATTACTGGGCTGTACCGGCGTAACGGGAGCGGACGGCGTAGCGGGAGCAGACGGCGTAACCGGCGCAACAGGTGCCGGATTAGTCGGCGTCACGGCAGCACTGTTGCTGGAACCGCTGTTTTTATAAGTCTTGTTGCTGGTCGTGACCTTCTTCGGCTGTTCAACCGTCACTTCGTAGTTGGCACTCTCCTCACCAGCAGTCGCCGTGATGGTTGCATTCCCAGAGGAGATGGCAGTTACCTTCCCATTGGAATCGACGGTAGCGACCTTTTCGTTGCTGGACGACCACTCGATGGTGGTCTCGGCGGCAACCTCTTCGGGGGCAACAGTTGCCTTAATGGTGTGAGAGTTACCGACCGTCAGTTTGCCTTCGTTGGAATCGAGCGTGATGCTTTCAACCTCATAGAACGCTTTCACATGAGTCGTCTTCTCGGTGACCTTTTCGCCATCCTGCATAAGGGTCGTGGTGATGTCGCACTCACCTGCTTTAAGGACCTTCACCTTGCCGTCCTTATCGACGGTGGCGACTTCCTCATCGCTGGAAGCGAAATCAAACGAAATGTTGGACGCATCTTCCGGCTCGCATTTCGCTTCGATTGCGGTTTCATCGGTATCGTTGAGTTTGACTTCCAGGGTATCGGGAACCTTCAACTCTTTCGCGGATACCTTGACGGTGATGACGCAGACATCCTGCATCTCAGTATCCTTGACCGCTGCGGTGATTTCAGCCTCACCGGCTGCGACTGCCGTAACGGTGCCGGTCTCATCAACCGTAGCAACACTCTCATCGGAAGAAGTCCACGCGAGCGTCAGCTTCTCAGCCGCCTTGGCAATCTTTTCATCCTGTGCAGCAGTTTCTGCTGTAGCAGACTCACCGGTTGCGATGACAGGCGTTTCTGCAGGTGCATCCTCCGTGCCGAAATTCACCGGCAACGTGATGCTCTCGCCCTTTTCGAGAATCGCAGCATCCGGAACCGAGATGTTCGTGACCTTAACGCCGCATCCTACCAGGCTGAGCGCCATAGCCGCAGTCGCAATAACTGCCAATACGATATTCTTTTTCATAAAAACACTCCTTTTCTCGGCATCTAGCGCCGAGGCTACTCAATAATGATAGGCTCCGCCAGCCCTACGCGGTTTTGGATTTCGTCATCGACGATACCGTGGACTCTTGGCGTCCTATCCTTCTGTACACCTGCATTTTATCACGGAGATGTATTGAATACAACCATGATGGCTCGATTTTAACAAATCCGCAACAAATTGTGTGAGAAAAAGGATAGGTGTTTCTGTCTTTATTATATTTTGCATCTCGAAAATGTCAATGCACATTCTTTATGAACGCAAATTTTCGTCGATTTTCTTTAGCCGTTTTGCTGCCAATACCATACGACCGTTATTGATGTTGTAGTCACAGGTGACAAGGAACAAGAATTTGTCATTGTCGCAGTCGAATTGCAGTTCCTTGTAAATCGAGGCTTTGTCTTGGATGGTTTCGAGCATATCCTCAGTCTTAGAGGCAGAGAGCGTGTTCGCCCACGCCTGAATATCTACAAAGTTCGGGTCATCAACATATCCCGGCACTACCATGAGCGCGAATATCTGGTAGTATTCTTTCCCGTACTCGCCTTCCCAGCAAACAGTCCCGTTTTCATCGAAGAATTCCGGGTCCTTGAACTTATCCAGAGAGCCGAACATCGTCCCATCGTTCATCTTATGCCCATAGATGATAAGGTTGCCGTGCTGTCGCGTATCACATACTTCATCGAGGAAAAGGGTGCCAGGGATACTATGCTCTCCGTAGATATCCGTACGGAGGTAGGTGTCGTTTGTTTCTCCCTGCACTACCGGCCCGGTAGCGGTCGTACCATATACAGTAAGCCATCCCTTGTAATCAGGGTTGACCGCAAGCATTCCGTTGGACCAGTCAGTCTCATTGGTTTCCTGTGCAGTCGTTCTGATAGCCTGCAAGGATGAAGTGAGTTCCTGAGTCTTTTTGGTTTGTGCTATACTTCGGAGCAGCATCCCGCTCAATATAAGCACTGCGATGAGTGCAGCTATACTGATAAGGCGGGATACCCAGCCGATGGTTTTTCTTGCGACAGTCTTGACATTTGCCATGCTGATAGACCTCTTATTCGATTCCTGATACTATATTTCTCTGTTGCCGCATAATCCTGCGGTCTTGCGATGACTCATGATTTTATTGTATGCGATTCGCACATTTCGGCAACGCTCGCGCCTGATTTTCTGAGAGCTCCCGTATGATTTCTTGGTTTTGCCCCACAAACAAAAAAGCCCCGGTGCCATAACGGCATCGGGACCTTGCATTTTAAGCGGGAGTTGCAGCCTTATCGTCTTTGCGCTTACCCTTGCAGGCGGTGGCAACACCATCGCTCACAAGGTAGCAGCCACCCGCGACCAGCAATGCTTCCAGCAGCGTCTTCTGGTCGATGCCCACATCACCCATCTTGGGGATTTCATGGACAATGGGGATGGTTTCCGGAATATCCGGAGCAAGGTACACGGTGAACTTCGTGCCCATTTTCGGCGTGATGTTCAGAGCGGTATCTACTTCATCCGACACCGCAGCCTTATTGGTAGTACCGTGGTCCATGTTCGGGTGTTCCGTTTCGGCAGCAAAACCCACAGCGGTAGACATCATCAATGCCATCGATACCGCCGCGCATGCTTTTGCAAAACGCTTCATGGAATTGCCTCCTGTGTTTTTCAAAAAATGCCCCAGCACAAACGGATGGGTCTGCACCGGGGCATCGGCATACTTTAACTCAGAACGGAAATAGTAATCTTGGCGGCAGCAGAACCAACCTCAATCGGATTCTCGCTATCAGAAGTGTCATAAGCCGTGAAAGTCGCAGTACAGTCATAGGTGCCTGCTTCGAGCGACTGGGACAGCTTATCGGTCTGAATGTGGTAGTTGGGCTGGATAAGACCACTGTTGTAAATCTCAGCACCGCCGTCATCGAGCGTGATACTTACGACCTGAGCGTACTTGTTGTTGGGGACATTCTCGATTTCGAGCGTACCCTCAGAATCTCCGGTCTTGAATACGGGATTTACATTGATGGAAATAGCCATGGTGCCATCTTCTACCACCCGATTCAGTTCTTCCTGAATCTCAGCCTCGCTCTTGCCATCGAGCTGGCCCAGCTGTGCGGCAACGGAATCTTCCAGACGGTTGTCCGAAATCTTTCCGCTCTTCTTCCAGATGAACAGGCCTGCGCACAGCACAAGCAGCAGAACCACACAAACCGTGATGGTACGGTGCAAAAGCTTGTCATTCTTCTTCGAGGTCTTCTTGTCGGTGGATACGATATTGTTCGCCATAATATTATTCCTTTCCAAGTGTGATGCTATTAGCTAAAACCAAAGCCGCCGAGCGGCAGGTCACTCGACGGCCAACTCGCTAACGAGTTTGATTTATGCCGAAATTTTCAAATCAGCGGTTGCTGCCGACACCGCCAGCAGTAGCAGTCTGGGTGTCGCCGGTCTCGAACATCGGGATGATGCTGTAGGTGACGCGAACAACAGGAGTGCAGCCAGCGTCGTTGACATTGGAGCCTGCAATCTTGGCGTTGACGATGAGGGGCAGAGCCTTGGCGGCGTCATGAGTGACAGCGTCAGCGGCAGCGCCGGTCTTGGTGACCTCGGTCGGAGCGGCCAGGAACCAGCCGTTCTCGGTGATGTCCAGAGGAGCAGAGCACTTGGCCAGGTCGATGGCAGAAGCGTTGTACATAGCGGAGTCAGGAGCAATGCTCATGGCAATCTCGCCGCGCTTGAGAGCGGAGGTGCTCATGGGAACGACGCGCCAAGTAGCGGGCTCAGCCTGCAGCTCAGAAACCTTCAGAGCCAGACCCTCGCGCTTGGAGTTGTCGGTCATGGAGGTGCCGACATCGAACTTCTTGCCGAAGTTGCAGCTGGTAGCGCCATCGGTGATGACGAAGTCCTCTTTCAGCTGGTGGTTGCCGTCAATACCCTTGACGGTCTCACGCAGGGCGTCGCCGTCCAGAGTGCCAGCAGCCTTGAAGTCCCACTTGCCGTCGATGAAGATGACATAGCACTCGCCGGAAGCGTTGATGTGCTCGTCAGCACCCATCTGATGGTAGTTGGCAGGCTCAGTCCAGCCAGCCTGGGTGGCGGGGTCGCTGTACCAGTAGGTGTAGGACTTGGTGGTGGCATCATAAGCGATAGCGAACAGCTCGTCGTTGGAGTGGTCGGTATCGTAGATGCGGCTGTAGTGGGTCACCTTGGCAATGTCAGCGATGTAGGTGCGGCTGTTCTTGTCGATGGTGGAGTAGTTGCGCAGCTGGTAAGCGTCCTTGGTCGGGGTGACAACATTGCCGGTGCTGCGGAAACCGTACATGCAGACATACAGAGGAACGGTAGCCTTGACATTGACATGGTTGACAGTAGCGACGGTGATGTCGTACTCAACGCGGCCGTCATCGGTAGCGACGCCCGGGTGCTCTTCCTCCGTCGGAGGAGTCTCTTCCGGAATCTCGGAATTGTTGTCCAGGTAGATGTAGAACTGGGTGCTCATGGTGGGGTCTTCGTTGCTGGCAGTGTCAACACCGTTTGCTTTGGTGTCGTCGCTGACCTTGGCCTCATCAGCAGTACCGTGGTTCCAGTTCACCTTGCCGTTTGCTTCCTGGCAGTCGGAAATCTTGACGAAGTGCTCCAGCTTGCTGCCGTCGCTCTTGGTGGTGGTGTAGATGCCGTACTCGCCAACGGTGTTGTAGGAACTGCCCATGATGTAGGCGGCAGGGATGGCCTTGAAGCCAGCAGTGTCCTGGTCGGCGTAGGTGACGGAACCGTCATCGTTCACCTTGTAGAAGGACTTCGTGCCGATGCGGTAGACGGGGGTGGAGTGCAGCATTGTCTCATCGTTGGGATGATTGCCAATCACAGTGTTGTCAGTGGGCTGCTGAAAATCCTCTGCAGCGAATGCAGTGATAGGCGCCATGCAGCTGGCGGCCATTGCCATGCCCAGAACGGCAGAGGCAACGCGCTTATAACTTTTCATTGGAAAAGCTCCTTTCAAAAAATGTGTTTGTGTTATTCCATTCATCCCATCCGGAGATTGTTCCTGCATACAGCCGCCGTCAAGGAAGTCTGGTCGAAATCAGTGAGACCAAAATTGTATTTTGTACAACCATGGTCCTGCCCTTAAAAGCATCCGATACCGCCGGTATCGGACCACTGACTTTATTCTATGCGGTTCGCACATTCGTGCAAGCGAAAAACATCATCTTTTTTTCAAAAATCTAACACAAATCCCGATTTTTTTTAGAAAATTCTTCGCAAAAACGCAAATCTGCCATGAATGTGTATGTTTCCCGATTACCCCTGCACGCAAAAACCACCGCCCTTTCTCGGGTAACCCGAAATCAGGCGGTGGTTTGTATGGCATGAATCGCAAAATGTTAAAGAATAATTCTTTACGGAATTATTCTTGGAAGAATTATCTTTGGCTCAGCTTGTTTTGGTAGTCCCGAACACAACATCATAAATGCTGGGAACATCGTAGGGACTCACAATACGAGGAACAGGCTTGCCGGAAGTGATGGCATTGAACTTCTCCGGATTCTCAGAGATGATGATATCCGCCTTGTCCCACTCGCTGTCTTTCAGGAACTTCGCATACCGCATCCCGACCATTTCCTTGATGGAGAGGCTTTTTAGCTGCATGGCATACTGGCAGACATCCTTCGTGGGCTGGTAGTCGGTGATGACATTGCTGTACGCAAGCGACCCGGCAACCGTCCTATCGACCATGATGAGTTCGCGTTTCTGCAAATCCACAACAGCCATGACCAGCTGGCCGGATTCGGTAGTCAGAGCGAACCGGTCCTTCACGGTGGCAGGCTCGAACTGTTCGCCGGTCATGCCGTCACGAACCATCACACCGCAGAAGGCTGTATCCATCTCGGAGAACTTCTCGCCGGTATAGGAGTTGACGACCATTGCGGCATAGCGGATACCGTTTTGCAGGCATTTCTTGATATCGAAATCCACATACTCGACAGCACCGTTCTTGCCGCTACTCCTGCGGTCTCCGGAATGGATAGCACCGAGCGGCTCAACCTTCGGGTTTCCGTAAAAGACGAAGTTGACCTTCTCATCGCCATAAACCGCGACCGAGAGGTCCAGGTCAACGCCGTCCCATGCCTCAGTCTCGAAACTCGCTTTCCAGTAGAGAAACGCACGAAGCACATTGCCCTCCGGGAGCCGGGTTCTGGACCCACATGCGGCAGAACGCAGCGAGGAGGAGATTTGCCGGGGATTATCAGGGAACACAATGTCGTTGCAGTGGCAAGCTGGGTCAAGGTATGCGCACTTCGGCTCGGTATCCTCCGCACGAAGGACCTGCCACAACTGATTGAAGATATCGCGGGCAACGCGGTTGCAGATATCCTCAGGGATAGGCTCAACTTCCCTGTCAAGAACCTTGCTGGCAGCACCGTTCGCCTTGCCGGTGGCAAGCTGGACGGGATTATTCCGATTCCGGAAATGGTTGATAAGCTGGACCAGAACGCGGGGCTCTACACTCTTGCAGACCGAGATGAACCGGAACAGGACATCTTCCATCGCGGTAGTGTCCTTACAACTGCGCAGAGCGAAGTCCAAATACCGGGCAAACATACCGGGACGAAGCATAAGATGCGCCGTCAGCAGTTCCGCGTTGACAGGCGGCTTCATCAATTCCTGCAGTTTTGAGTTGTAGGTCTCGATTTTGATACCGTTGCGGACCTTATCGAAGATGGCTTTGTTCTCAGGGAAATACTTGGCGTACTCACTCGGATGCAGCTTCTCGCCCAGACGCTTGAACTGTTCAGGACGGAGTGCAAACCCTTCATTCTTCTCGACATGTTCAAGCAGACCCAGAAGTTCACGGCGCTCTGCTCTTGTAAAGCTGCGGAAACGCGGTGCCTTGGCAAGGCTTACATCTTGCCCGCTCATGGCAGCGGCAAGACGCAGCACATCGGTAGCACTCTTGAAATCTAAGAAGCATTTCTGGGATTTCCAGTCGGGACGATGGATGATATAGGATACATACAGTGCAAGGTTCTCCTTACAAGGAATATCCTTATCCTTCATCAGGGACATTACCTTATCCAGAAACTCCTCGCCACTGTCAGAGAGAAGCATCTTTACGGTATTCTGCTCATCAGGAGAAAGAGGGGCTTTGCCCGTTACGCTCTGAACAAGATACCGGTAGATTTCATCCTCGGTGCAAGCTGGAATCTGCTTGGCTGCGGGAAGGTGGTCTCTATCAAGACCCTTGCAGAATCGGGACGGGTCAGAGTCGGGGGTCCATGTCCCACCGCTCAGATAGTTGAGGTAGTTGACGATATACAACTCCACAAGGCTCGCTTCCATCGCATCGTTCGGGAAATCCGGCCAGATGGGCGAAGTCTTTGAGATAGCTTTGCTATCTTCCGTGATAAACCCGTACAACTCGGACCAGACTTCGAGGAACGCAGTATGTGTAGCCTTGCAGCACGCCTCAAAGAGGTCGTACGCCATCACATAGCCATACTCCAGCAACTTCATGTTCGCGGTGCATACAAAGCGCTTTTCTACCGCCGTCTCCCCTTCCTTTGCAGGTGAGGGCGGGACGATACCGCGATGGTGCAGAAAAGTAATGCGGTTGAAATCTTTAACAGTCAGCATACAAACCTCCTGACAAAACAAAAATCCCGCATCGAGAAGAATCTCGACACGGGGCTAAGACACACGATTGATACGGAAAGCACGACCGCTAAATTTCATATATGCCAGTCGAACAGACAAGTTGCAGGCGGCTGGCATGGTGTCTAAAGAAGGAAGCGGACATATAGCCGTATTGGGATGCGCTTACATTACCGTGACGGAGAGCAAAACCACGACTTTTCAAGTATCAAATAGAAGGATGTGGTTTTATAGCCATACACAGTGGCTCAAGAAATTGGACATTGCACTATCTTGAGCGAGTAAACACATTATACCATAATTTTCTGTTGATTTCAAGAGGAATAGAACAAATAAATGTTGCTTATTTGTTAAATTGTGTCGCGTTATGGTTGTTTTTCGTGCGCGAAGCAGGTCTGGCGGCAAGGGGGGTGCTCTATCGGCATTTTAACAACAAAAAAGCCCCCGCATTGCTGCAGGGACCGACATCAATCATCGTCTTCGTCATCCGGGTCTTCGTCCGGAATGTCAGAAATCTCGATTTGCTCGAGTTTGGAATTGCTTTTTTCGGAATCCTCTCCGAGGTCTTTCCGCTTCCGGGTCCGCGTTGCTTTGCGCTTTGCGGTAGCTTCATTGAGTTCCTTATCGTACGGAATCAAATCATAGGGCGAACCAACAATAGCCGTTACGACCTTGTCTTTGATGTTGCCCGTGAAATCATCCCGAATACTCGTCATCTCAATAGAGTGCTTTAAGACCGGAATCAATTTCCGCCATTGCCATTCTCTGAAATTTACGCCGGGTACAGATACCACCACCGAAGCATTTGCCTGCAATCCTTTCAGGACTACTTGCAGAAAGCAGCTGTACAGGTATCCAAAATGCACATCGCTGTCGTACATATCCGGCTTGTCTTTCCGGCAAACCATATCCGCAATCAGAGTATCCTCGTCCTCTCCCTTGCAGAAGATGACTTGTCCTAAGCGCGGCGGTTTATTCTGTGCCTGTTCGAGGTATCTCGTCTTAGCGTCCGGGAACAGCGCAGCGAAATCATCGAGACCTTTATCCCATGTGTTGGTGTCTGGACACAGACAACAGATGATTCTGCGTCCATGGATACCAACAGGCAGAGTCCCGGTTCTGGTCAATCTATATTCTACCGGCATTACTGTACCTCAGTCCAGATGTCGGACATAGTAAATATCAATGCCCAACCGCTTCGAGACGAGGTCACGCACTACATCGCCGCCGTAGCTTTGCACATTGACGCTCTGGTCAATAATAGGCATGTCGATGTCCAGAAAGTAGGGACCGCTGCCCGTGCTGCGCACAGTGTTGAACTTCTCGGCGAACTCAGTGCCTTCCAAAGGGAACCAGTTGAGCCAGCCGCAATCCATCATGGGCATCGCGTCACGCTGATGTTCCGTCTGGGCTTTCAGAATGGCATCGCGTGTCGCAGGTTCGTGCAAAAGGTCGTTGATAGCCTTGCAGGTATCCTTCACCTCTTCACGAAGCTTCCAGAGCGCATCCTGCCCCATCTCGTTTGCTTTTTTGGCAAAGTTAAGGTGTTCCGCTACTGCACCTTTCGGGTTGAGATGTTTGAGAAGTGCGTTGATTTCCTTCTCAGTCAAGGTATCATCCAGCTGGAACTTGCAATCGTAAGTATCGACAAGCACATTGCTGAATACCGGCAGCGTAATGCCGAATCCATTGATAATGACATTCTTCTGGTTCGTGGTGTAGCGGTACAGAGTCGGGCAATCGTAATTGACCCAATCCCGTACGAAGTTTTTAGCACGAGACAGATTTGTACAGCGCTTCGTGGTATTGCAAGTCGAGAACTCATACCAAACGATTTCGCTGTCGTTCGCGTAACGGATATCCCGCAGCTCAGGGGCAAGACCTTTGGCGATAGTCATAGGCTGCATGGCATCAATGCCGTTGACTTCGAGGAAATCCTGCAGCACCCACGGGTTGATGGCAAGTGCATATCCCTTGCCTTCTGGGTACGCATTGGCAGGCGTAACGCTGCGCTTATCCTTCTTGTATACGCGCAGCCTCGTGTCGTTTGCAGGCGTCCAGTCATCGTTGTAGGTGGACATAAATGCCTTGGGACCGTTTTTCGTTATGGCAAATTTGATTTCTGCTTTCATGATATTTTTTCCTTTCTGCCTCATTCGGGCAGCGTGTCGCATTTGATAATTCCTCCATCATCGGTTTCCGTCTCGAATCCGAAATGGCACCATCCATATTCGTCCGAGAGCCAGTCCGAGACATCGTCGAGGAATTCTTCGATATCGTCATACTGTTCCTGATGTAAAAATGGGGGCGTGTAGACCTCGGTCGGTAAAGAGGCAAGAGCCTCCATATCACCATCTGTATCCCACTTGATATTCTTAATCAACATAGGTCACACCTCCTGAGTGTTGTTATTCTTGTTCTGAAGCTGCTCCGTCTGTGCGGCATAAAGGCCAGCAGCGTAGGCAGTATACAGTTCCTCAAAGCGGGACTCATCCTTGCTTGCCAGCCAATCCGTGGTGCGCTTGAGCGGCTCTTCCAAGGGCTCGAAGTCGTCTTCCATCAGAAGACCGGCGTGACCGCTATCGGTAAGGTACTGTGCCAGAGCACGCTGCCTGACATAATGCACCGCGTCAGCAGGCTCAATCACCTTCTCGTCAGCGCATGTCCAGTACATGTCTCGGTCCTTGTACCCGCGATACAGCCCCTCAATGGTCTTGGGGTCAGGCAGTTCACCGCACTCATCCCGTTCATCGAGGTCGAAGATACGAACTTCACGCACCGTGCCATCGTTCTCCGGAGGAAGCAAGATGCTGCGTTTTACGACTACATCATCTTCTTCATCATTGCAAGGAGCGACGATGTCAAAAACGCGGTGTGTGTCGTAGTCAAGCTTACAAGGTGTTCTCTGGCGCATGCCGGACGCGTAGTCCGTATAGCAACTGACATTCTCATTGATGTGATGAGGAGCGTTCAGCGCTTCGATGTACTGACTACGACCATACCAGTAGACCTTCTCGGTATGGCCATCGCTGGAAAGCTTAAAAACCTCGCGGATGTGGTAGCGCTCACGCTTGAGGACTACAAGCGCGCGGCAGAGCTCGGCGATTGGGTCGGGCGAAGACCGAGGGACGGTCACCAGCTGGGTGCTGTCATCAAACATCGTGACAAGGAAGACGATAACGGTAGCAAAATTGATAAAACTAAACATGATTTTTCTCCTTTTAGTGTTATTTTTTCGTGGTTTGGTTTTGCTGCTCAGACACAGACCCTTGCAGCGGTTTCTGCTCTTTCGCTTTTTTGGCAGTCGCACTCTCTTTGCCGACGAGGAAAGATACGAAGCAGGTCGCCAGCATGTAAAAATACATGTATGTGTCAACCTGTCGTACTTCTATCTCTCCGTATTCCAGCAGTTCAAGAAACCGCCAGACGGTACTCATACAGACAATAAGCGCAAATAATAGGTGTTTTTTGGTCATGAATACTCCTTTCTTTAGTAGTTCCGGCAAACAAAAAAGCAGGCCCATTCGAAGATGAGTCTGCTTGTTAGAGCCAGAATGTGAATTGTACGAGCGCAAAACGCCTACAGTAGAATGGTATCTATCGTACAATTTTCATTTTATGCCGTTCGCACATCCGTGCAAGTGCTTACCGTCTGTTTTTTCACCGCTATGACATACAGAACCCTTATTCCTCAAACATGTTCAGAAGAATATCAGAACTCGTTGCAAGGAACTTATATTTGTGTCCATCCACGGTTGCGATAAAAGGGATATACCCTGTCTGAGAATCCTTCACATCACCGTATTTCAAGGTCAGGCCGTTCGGCAGTGTGAGAGACTTGGACAAAAGCGAGGTATCGATGCTTTGCTGGAACGCCGATACCAACACAGTATCTGTCCCCTTTTGCAGCTGCATATAACTGTCGCTGATTTCCAGAGAAACATCATCGGCTAATGTCTCACCAAAGAGAGCGACTTTTGGAGTCGCATCAGAGATAACGGTATTAGCGAGAAGCTTTTTGATAGCATCTACCTGCTCGGAGCGATGTTCCTCATCCAATGTTACTGCAACCGTCAGATACACATCATCCGACACATTGCGTGCGCCCGAAAGAAGTGTTTCATCGCCGTTCTGGAACTCTCCAATAGAGTTGCTCGCATCGCCCTTGACGAGTGCTAAGCGGTACGCCCCTGCCTGCGCTGTGGAGTCTTCGCTGCGGTATGCGACTGTACAGGGTTCCTCGATATCGGCACAAGGTACGAAGACCTTAGCGTCAGACAGAGTCAAGGGCAGATAGGATTCCTGTGACAGATGAACGCCTTTTTCGCCTGCCTCAAAGTTCATGACGGGGGCAAAGTCCGCAACTGCTGCGGATTCGGCAGTTTCAGCCGTTTCGCCGGTCTCAGCCGTAGCTATATTGGGGAACAGCATATCCTCAAACAGCTGTGTGTAGTTGACCGTCTTCTGCAGTTCCTTGATTTCGCGGTTCATCCGCGCCGCGTCAAACTGCGCGAATACGAGCATAATGCCCATGACTGCCAGAGAAATGGCAGCAAGGCGTTTCATATTATTTTTGTTATTCATTTCCTTCATCTCCAAAAAGTAAGTGTTACATCGTGATAATTTGCGCCGTTGCAGGTATACATCAGAGTTCCGCCGCCCATTGTGGCGCTCGACCCGTCTGCATACAAAAGGTCACTGTCTCCGTTGATGCCACTGCAAACCCCGGTACAGGTCAGTGTCTGCACAGAAGTACCTCGGTAAATGTAAGCCAGCGTTCCGGCGTGGCAGTTTTTGATTTTTGAGAATCCTTGGTTCCAGTGGTCACCAACCAACATCGTATTCCCTGCCAGAAAATACGCGGCACTGTCTTTTGCGTCAACAAATCTCTGCGCGTGTCCGTCGAAGAGCGCTACATTTACGCCGACAGAAGGAATCACAAGGCGTCCGTTCATGCCGGGTCTGCGCTGCATCTCAGCTTGAACGCTTTCGTTCGACACGCCGCCGGTCTTCTCTTTGAGTTCCTTATCGCAGAGTGAAACTAAAGATTTTGCCTTTGCTGCATAGTTCTCATTTGAGAAGGAAGTCGTCACAAGTTGTGCATCGGTTCTCACTAAGACATCCTCCATGGTACGGGACGGCTGTCTTTTCACCGCTGTGGCATTCGCCTGTTCCTGCTGCGTCACGGCATCCACCTGACTGCGAAGTTGCTCTAAGTAAACTTTCGTCTTGTAGTTTGCAAAGAGGAGCAGCAAAGTACCAAGCCAGAGTAGACAGATAACGCCGATGGTTCGTTTGGTTGCTTTGGTCATTGAGTTTTTACTCCTTTCGTTGTTTTCGGCAAATAAAAAACAGACTCATCCGAAGATGAGTCTGCCTGACAAGCCGAGTGTAAATTGCACGGGCAGAAAATGCCTAAAGTAGAATAGTATCTATCGCACGATTTTCATTCTATGCCGTTCGCACACTTACACAAGTGCCATTTGCCGAATTTGACAGAAAAAAGAGCCGCTGCCCTTGGCTTTGGCAGCGACCCTAAAGCTATAATCTATTTCTCGTAGCTGAGCACTTTCAAATTGATGTATTTCTTTCCGTTCGGCATCTCGTGCGGTTCGATACCGACCTTGACATTGACATCCGCAGTCTTATCCTTGTTTTTGATTTTGGCACTCACAGCCTTGTTAGCAAGCAGGGCTTTTGCAGCCGTTGCACTGATTTTCACATCGTTGCCGTACAGTTTCGAGTTTTTCCAGAGCACCGCGCTGCAATCTTTGTTTGTACAGCCGTATCCTTTCGAGCCCTCCGCAACATCACTTCCGCAGAACGGGCATTTACCGAGCACAGTGCCGGATGCACCGCTATGGTCAAATTCCAAGTGAAATTCAGGACGACCCTTAGAACAGTCGCAGGTCAGGATACAGTCGTATTTCTTACCGGTTTTCTTGCTCACACAGCCTTTGAGCGGTGCTTTGCCCTTCGTGAGCAGCGCAGCGGCAGTCGTTTTCGTGAGCTTCTTGCCGATAGATTCAAAGAACTTGTTTTTCTTCCAGAGCGTTACCGGGCACCGGTTCCCGTCTTTGTCTTTTCCAATACAGGAGAAGGTTTTCTGTGTTTCCACCACATCATTGCCGCATCGAGGACATTTGCAGATGACCGGAAGGTTCCCGTGTCTGGTTTGTGCCGATTCAATCGCAACGTTCTTCGCCATGATTTCTTCGATGGTTTTTTTCGTGAATTCCAGAACATCGATACGGGTTAGGGTTCCGTCCTTGATAGAATGCAGCTGCTTAGAGAGATTCACCGTTACCGGAACATCGAGGTCGATTCCGAGTTTTTCCATCGTATCGACTAACCGGAACCCTTCTGCTTCTCCGTAATAGACACCCTTTTTCAGAGAGATATAATTGCTCTTGACGCATCTGTCAACGGTATCGGCACGGGTCGCCTCGGTGCAAATCGTAGCATCCGACAGGATTTCTTTCCATTCCTCATCGGTATACTCTTCATTTGCCTTTTCGGCACCGCGCATCGGCGCGACCATCCAGTTGTTAAGAGATTCAACCGTATACCGCTTCGGAGGCGTGGTCATCTTCCCTACCGTCTTGAAATTGATGTTTACGGCATCGCCCTTATTAAGTTTCGGAAGGAGTTTGTCTCCACTCGTAGGTTTCTCGAACTTTCGCCAGCCGGGAGTTACCTGCACATCACCTTTCAGGGTAAAATCCTCATCATAGCTGTGAATCACGATGGTTGTGCGGTCTACTGTACAGGCTTCTTCACAGAAAACAGCACAGAACCGGTTCAAGATACAGTCAAAGACCGTTTTCTGTGTTCCGGTAAGGGATGCAGGCCATTTTCCTGTCGGTGTGATAGCAGAGTGTGCTTCGATTTTGCTGTCATCATAGATGCTTTTGAGTTTCGGTTTGTTGACAAGACCTGTAATACCGTTCTGTGCAAGACCTCGTATCGCGGCATCGACCTTGACGGTCTCATTCGTTGCCAGATAGCTGCTGTTGGTACGGGGATAGGTAACATACCCTCCCTCATACAACGCCTGCGTGGCGGCAAGCACATCGGCAGGAGACAATGTCTTGTCGGCTTTGCAGGCAAAACTCTGCAAATCGCTCATCGAGAACAGCTTACCGGGATTGACGGTCTTGCGCTCTGTCTTGATATTGGTCACTGTGGCACCGGCTTTGTTGAAGGCATCTGCCAGCGCCTGCGCCTCGGCCTCGTGTCCTTCCTCGAATGTTCGTTTACTCGTGAGTTCAATTTCCTCGCCGTTCGTCTTTTCTTTGCTGGAAACAGCCGAGTACGGCTTCGGGACAAATTCCTTGATGGCTTTCTCACGTTCGATGATATGCTGTACGATAGGACATACGCAGCGCCCGATACGGGTAAAGCCACCGGCCTTGATGGATACATACCGTGTTAATTCAATGCCGAGCAGCCAATCAATCTCACTGCGCGTCTCAGCAGAAGAAGACAAGGATACGTATCCGGCATTGGGCTTGGCTGTCTCGAATGCCTGCTTAATGGTCTTGTTCGTAGTATCAGGAAGCCAGAGCCGATAAATCGTCTTGGGGGCTTTCAAGCCATACAGAAGCACTTCATCGACAAGCCGCTGCCCTTCTCTATCCGGGTCTCCGGCATTGTAGATGGCATCCACATCCTTGCGGTTCATCTGCTGGTTGGCGACCTTGATTAGGCCCTGTACTTTTTCCTTGCCCTCAAACTTAAACTTCCAGTCATCGGGGAAGAACGGCAGTTTCTTCAAATCCCATGGCTGTTTCACAGCGGGGTCATAGCCGGGAAAATACGCATCGAAGTCTATCAGTTCATACAGGTGTCCGACCAGGGATACCACGATATAGTTATCGCTTTCGAGCCATGTATTACGGTCTTTTCCCTGCCTCTCGAACTTCTCACCCTTCCACCATGAAATAGCGCCCGCGATACTTCTTCCGAGCGAGGGTTTCTCGGCGATTACCAGAATCTTTCCCATGAAAAAATGCCTCCGTGCAAAAATCGGGTTTTGTGTATTCAGTATATGGCAATTCGCACGCAACAGCAACAGCACACCGCCAGGCAAATTTTCCGAAACGGTGTGCTGTTTTCGCTTTAGCTTAACCCGATACTGAGATTTCCTTCGGTATCCATCGTGATGCGCAGCTTATCGACCAGAGATTTCCGGAACAACTCCTTCTCCTTCTCGGTCATCTCGATGCGCGTCTGACCATAGGCGCTTTGCAGCATATCCTCGATGTTGCAGCTGCCAAGCTGCTGCTTGAGATAGGATGCGCATTCGAGCGCCAGAGCATCGTTGCGGAGCCGGTATGCGTCTCCCGCCTTGCAGAACTGGTCCGTATAGCAGTAGAGCACATGATGTTCCCGCATCTTATTTACGATAGCCTTGCTGGTCTTTTCCCGCTCGAACATCATCAAGAACCTGGCCGTCACAACATTGTTGATGAGTGGCCAATAATCGGAGTCCGAGGAGAACAGAAGAAAACTGTCGATTTTCTTATCGTAGTGTTCCTGACAGCAGCAGACCGCGACCGTCATATCGACAACGCTCTTTCCTTCCACAACGCGCTGCGTCATGAACCGGTCCACCTTGGCCTTCGTATAATGCTCCACGAGTCCCCAGATGGACGAAGCGTTCACATCATCGAACAGGAAAATCTTCTGAATCTTCCCGATAGCCTCAGGAGAAAGGCTCTGCAGCACAGCAAAGAACTTCAACGGGTCACAGTTCTCGCAGTCCACGAGGATTTCAGAGCGGACGGAATGAAGCAGGAACTGCTCGACATTCTGCTGTGTCTGTTTGCTTTCCCCGCGAACCTTGTCGTAGTCGCAGAAGGTATCTCCGTTCTGAGCATACAGCCGGATAAGGAACTGTTCATCACTGCCCAGAAGGTTTCCGCCCTCGTCAGCCTTGAACTGCCAGTTGAGGAAGACATTGTACGGGAATCTGATAATATTCTCGTTGTAGTACAGCCACGCTCTTTCCTGCGCCCTGTCCTTCGTCTTGGTCGGGAACGAAAACATCTGACGAATATACTCCCACGGCACCCACATCGGGAAGATATCCTTGCAACCCTGAATACGATTCGCGATTTCCGCCGCGATTCGGGGCCGGTATTCGTCCAGCGTACAATTTGCTTTGACGATATCAAGCCCGTCCTTGCGCAGTGCTTCGGTCGCTGCCTTTGTCATATCCATTGAATGCAGGTTTTTGAGGTCGTTTACCATCTGCATCTGCAGCTGCTTATAGCAGTGCTCGATGCAGGTAAATAGAAAACATAAGTTGCGCACCATCCGCGCATCCTGATTTTTTTCGAGTTCTTCGTAAATTTCCGACAGCAACTCTCCGGAATCAAAGATGTTCTTATCAACGCCGAGCAAATACCCGGCTTTTGATACGATTTCCTTTTTGTCGGTATAAGTATCGTTTGCGAGTGCAGTTTTAAGCTTTGCTTCGGCAAATAAATTGCCCATGCGGAATCCCTCCTTTGTGTTTCGATACAGCGTCTAATTTCTGATGTTCAGGTAACAAGAAACCCGGCATTGGTTTGCCGGGCAGGAATGTTATCTGAATTTGTCGCGGATTTCTTCGTCCGTTGCCGGGCGAGGTTCGCGGTGTTTTGAGATGATATACGCGGAGCACTGCTCATTCAGCCAGTCGATATCATTGCGGTCTACCTGACTGAATCGCTGGCACAAAACATACACATGTACGCCGGCCTTCGCAGCAGCTTTGAGCAGTTCGCGTCTGCCATTGAAGATGTCGTGGCGGCATTGGTCATAAAACAGGAACACCATCGGTTTCCGGCTTTGCGCTTCCTCGCTCTCGGGGTCTGCCATCGCAAAACCCTGTGCCTGAAAGTTTGCAAGGTCTACGGACTTGCCGATTGCTTCACCGGCACCATCCTGCAACGCGAACAGCAGCCGCCCGTGCGGGGCGTTGCCGTACTTGGCGCGAACCATCCGGCAGATGCGGTCGAATTCCTGGTCAAAGCCAATGTACAGGACAATATTGTTCTCATCGCGCAAGCAATCGACTACTTCTCGCGCCGCCCAGAGCGTTTTCCCCGCTCCGGGGCGTCCAGCAACGACATTGATGTGATTATCGATGTTCATGCAGCATCCCCCCTTTTACTGCTTCTCGGTCTTGTCCTCCTCAGCCTCAGCGGGAGTCTCAGGCTCTTCTGCCTTTTCGGTGGGCTTTTTCTTGACCTTCTCAGCGGGTTTCTCCTCGACCTTCTCGGCATCAGCATCAGAAGCCTTCTTCTCGCCGCCCTCGTCCTTTTCCTCGGGCATGGAGCAAGGAACCTTCACGACATGGACCAGAACGACCGGCTCGTCATCCTCGTCCTCGTTGTCGGCATTCTTTTCGGCGCATTTGCGGCAACCGCCGCAGGGAGCGTCATCGCGCAGTTCATCGAGGTCGAAGTCATCGTCATCGGCGGTCATGGCCGTCGTGGCACCAAGCACAACACCGACAGCAACAGCGCCAAGAGTAGCAGCGCCGACAACAGCGAACAGATTTTTCAGAATGGACATGATAGCTTTCTCCTTTTTGCAAAACAACAGTTATTTAATATTCTTGGATATTCAGAAATTTCAGATACCCGTGTGTGTATCCGAACAATCCCCACAGTGCAGCAGATGCCGCATCGCGCCGTGCCTTATCGGCAAAAGCCTTGAACGGAACGACCGCATCTTTCAGGTTCTGGTATTCGTCAACATCGACATTCATGAGAGACTCGATAGTCTCAGGCATCTCGTTGCGGAAGAAGATATATACTTCCTGCCACTGCAGTTCCTGTTCTCCGCCGCCGACGAGCAGGTATTCGATGCCGATACGAAGCGCACCGGAAATCAAGGTCTTGTAGAACTCGTCGTCCGGGTCAGGAAATCCTGCAAGGATTGTGGCAGTCATATTTTGACAAGCAGCTGAAACTTCACGGTTCCTGTCAAACGATTCCGTTCCGGCACCGGGCAATACGAACTCGCTCGGCAATCTCGGATAAGAGCCCTGTGCGGGGCTCGGTGTACCGGATACAATATCGGGATTCAAAGCTGTAGTATTCTGCCGAATAAATTCGGCAGGCTCCGGCATCGGATGTCGTTTAGCCCAGGGCCAACTCATGCAAATCACCTCTAATTTTCATTATCTGCAATTCGCACGAATCGGCAAGAGTTTACGGGTTGTTTTTGTTTTGCTTTTGCTGTTCCTCAGTTTCAAAATGCTCAACGCGGATATGAGAGACTCGTTCCACCTCTTTGAACGTTGCGACCTTGATGAGGATATTCTGGGAAGTGATGTTCTTACGGTCCTTCCGAGTCACCGCAACATGCCGCATCGTTTTCCAGTAGAGGTCCGGCGAAATAAGGCTGAGCGTGTAGATGGGCGTTTTCGTGGTTTCCAGAATATAGTTTGCAGCCATCGCACGGATATGTTCACGGTCATGCAGGCTCATGGTGCAGGGGTTATCGTTCACGAGAACACGGAGCAAAACGGTCGGTACGAACTGAGGGTGTGCTGCTCCATCGTCATCGAAAGCATACGAGAGAGCGTAGGCAATGAAATCCATGGTGCGCCACTGCACGACCTTGTCGTTGTCGCGGACGGCTGGCGTGAGGGAATCTTTCGACACATACTCGGCGCTGACGATTTTCTCACCGGGTTCGAGTTCTTCCTGCATACAGGCAACGATTTCGAGGCGTTTGCGCTCGCAGAGTTCATCGGTGAGTTCTTCTTCTCCGCAGCAGACTACGATATCATGGCACAGTGTACGGGTGCCGCGCTGAGTGACAATACGCAGATAGAGTTCTTTCGGATTGATGGATGACATCAAAATATCAGTACCTCCCGGCAGCAAGAGTATGCTGCAGATATTTTACGCCGTTCACGGCGATGAAGAGTATGCTTATCACAACAGCCGGTGCAGTGGACACTCCCATCGCAACCAGAACTGTGCGGATAATCCAGAGAGAAAGGTCAAGGGTGAAATACCGAAAACTCGAAAATGTAATGAGCAGTGCAAATAACAGAATCGATATCCAGGACCCCTTGATATCCTGAGCGCTCGGACAGGAATGATAGGCTATCTGTGCCATGAGTATGGCAGCGACCCATACACCAGGTTCGCAAAGAGCAGCGGCAGTCCCGCCGTTCTGCCAAACCTGCATGATGTACCAGCCGAGCAGGCAGACATTGAGGCTTCCGAACAGTGCCGGGGCAATGCCGATGGCTGTTTTCTGGAGCAGCGGAAGCAGGAACAGTCCTCGCGGCGTGTAGTTGACATACCCGAGCGCCTTATCCCCTTCCTCGCGCTTGAAACGATAGAGCCGGAACTTATCGATGCGTGCGCCGGTGAAAAGAGCGACCAGAAGGTGCGAGAGTTCGTGGTGGATGACACCTATTGCTGTCCAGCGTGTATCGTAGCGTTCCGCAAATTCGGCACCAAACGCTTTCTCCATGAGCCAAAGACTTCCCTGCCGTCCCGCCCATTCAATCGCCATAATGATGACGACGGTGGCAATCAGAATCACGCCGCGATAGGCGTCCAGAAACGCAAGGACTGCATTTATCACCCGTTCACCCTCTCTTTATGGATTTTCTGCTTTTCGCAACCGCCGCAGCGGAGCAGACAGCAGTAGTGTTCGTGACGAATCAGAGCCTTGAAGTAAGAAATTTGTGTGCGGACCGCATACGGACATGTCCGGTCTTTGACGGAACAAAGTCGTATATACTGATACCTTGCCACGAAAACTCCTCCAAAAACTACATTTCTTCGTCACATCCACATTATACCAAATGAGGTGTACTGAATACAAGCATGATGCGATTTAGTTGCATTTTGTTCACAATTTACTTTTACTGGTGCAAGTTATATCGTTCCCGCTCAAAAGCCCTGTATGTGGGTCTGTTTCGAGCGATACCCAGCTACACCCTTCTGATGCAGGCGGAGATGCCTCAAATTCGAGCCGTACACCGCAGGAGGGTAAGTTTATGCCTTGACCGAGATAGCCGTGCTGGCATAGACGCTCGTGCGGGAAACTATGCACCAGAGAGCAAACGACTGCTTGAATCCGACTGCAGTACGTTAAGTTTGAACCGTGCTCTGTGCGAGACCCACTGCTGAGACAGGCAGAGATGCCCCGAATTCGGGTTGCAGCCGTAAGTAGGGTAAACTACGCCTCGGCTACGACAGGCTCGTCTGCCCTAAGCGTTCTTCGCCCTGGCAGAGCATAGGCAGCGATTCCCGCATGCGACCTCTGTCGAAACAGTGCTGAATGCCCGGATGTGATGGACCCGGAACGCGGGAGTGTTAGTTCCGGTGCTGTGGTAGCCTTGTGCCGAACGGTAGCCGGTCGTGTGCCAGCGTGCAAGTGCCGTGCCGAGAGGGTTCAGCTGCGAGGCAGGCTGGTGCCGCTCCAAGGCTATCAGGTGCGCTCAGGGGAGGTTCAGAGGTCTAGTGCCGAACCGGGGCTTTCTGGGGCAACCAGGGGCTTACAGGTGCTTCCCGGTTCCGTGGACTCCTGCTATCCCTCACCGCGCAGTTACGCGCAGCTGCGCTAGGTGTTCGCCGTTGTATTGGCTACTACCTGCGAAAACGCAGTTGCCGCCATACGGCGGCCTACGGGAGTTTGAGCTTAAGTGTTTGCGTAGCCACCCTACTCCACTCAGGTTCCACCCACAGGCACTCTCAGGGACTCCGGTGCTTTCTTAACCGTTCTCCTGCTCTTTCCGGTTCTTTCAAAAAAAATCTAAGACTCTCTTTAATCTTATAGAGCTCTATATATCTAGGGCTGCACAATACCTGTTTTCTTATTGCCACCATTTTGCGTAAATTTGCGAAACAAAACGGGCTCAGCAAGCGGTTTTACCACCTGCTGGATACTTCGTCATCGTATTCACCCAGACACTCAGCAGACATCTGGAACGCGGTGTCATCTGGGAAATCAGGCTCAAAATCCTCTGGGTCGTCATCGGGTTCTGCGAGCCAAAGGTTTGCTTTGGAGTAGTCCACGCGCTTCGGCCGGAACTCATCCAGCAGCAACTCATCCATCGAGCAGACGGTCTGGTAGTCGCCGCCGAGCCGGACAGCCACGCTCAAGTTGCTGCTTTCAACGACCTGTTTGCGGGGCAGTGCGAGCGTTGCAGGAAGGTAACCAGCATCCTGAAACGGCTTCGTGATTCGGTCGATGGTCTTCTGTTTGGCGTACAGGTTAAGACGCAGCTCGGCTTTTTCGAGAACGGGCAGGAACGGATTTTTCATCTGCTCGACTGCCTCAACAGCCTTGACTTTGAGTTCATTCGTGTGTTCGACAACCCTGTCAGCAGCTGCGCGAATCGAGCGCTCAAGTTCCTCGGCCGTCTGCTCAATGACTTCCTGCAGAGCGCGGTAGACAGTCGCTACATGGCACTTGAACAGTTCCGCAATCGCCTTTACGCTCCAACCCTCTCCTGAGAGTGCCTGCATCTCGAGTGAACGGCGCATACGGCGCTTCTTCTCTTCGTCAACTATATCAACACCGCGAATTGCAGCCTGACGCTTGACAGTATCGATGCCGATTTTGAGTTTTTCAGCAATCTGCTTGATGCTCAGTTTTTCCTTGTCAAAGAGCTCGATGATGGTATCGTACATTGTCTTCTTGGCTTCGCGCTTTTGTGCCGCTTCCCAGATTTTTCTATGGTTGCGGATACGGTAATCCGGAATGACCTTGTGGTCAATCAGAACGCCGAGCATCTTGCGGTCAGTAGCGGAGCTGGCAACCGGGTACAGAATCCCGTCATGGGTCTGACGGCTCCTATCCATCTTCTTCTTGAAAGTGCTGATGCGCAGATTCTTGAACTCTTCCTTTGTCAGACCAAGAGCCTCAGCGATGGTCTCATCCTTGAACGGATGCTTCACCCAGCTGACGATTTTTGCAACTTCCTTGTCCGGAAGCGGCTCCGCAAAGGTAGAGTTAATAAGCTGTGCCTTTTCCAAAGACGCAGCTTGGTGATAATCGCATGCTGTAGATAAGCAGTACAGCAGCACAGTATGCCGCTTTCCAACAGGGGTCGTGTTTCTGCGCAGGAAATCGATAACCGCATCCCAGCGCTGTGTGATGCAGCGTTCGGCAATCTCAGACTGGGGTTTTGCGATACTTCTGGCAGAAACGACCGAGCGCTCCGTATTCCATTCGAGAATACGCTTCGCAAAGCGTTTTTTTGCCCATGCAAGCTCCTGCTCATCGGTGGTATTGAAGATTTCGCGGTTCGAGACGACTGTATCGTCCACGATGCGCCACTCAACATCGATAGAATCTGCAAGGACATACAGGTCATTGAGCCGGTATCCCACTGCAGGGGCATGATAGACATGGCAGCAGCGCCCGGCCTTCGTATTGAAAGTGCCAGGCAGACGCATAATATGATTGATGCCTTTAACGGAATCGTCTACGGAAGCGTACAGGAAATTGTCGCCCCAATTCACAATCTCCGCTTTCAGCATCGTGCGAATCTTGGTATGTAACCGCTTATAGATTTTCAGGGCGTGCTTGTTGTTCGGATTGACAGGGTCTATGAAAATCCAGTAAGCTGCGCCGCGTCCGGTATTGACAACAAAGCCTTCCGGAAGAACCCCATTATAAATGGCGGTGGTCAGCATCTTGCAGATGCCATCACTGTAATAGAGAGGGACACCTTCCTCATGACAGTCGATATCAAAGCCCAGAGAAATCAGCTGAGAGATACGGGAGTCTGTACGAATACCGCTCTCGCGCAGGGATTTAGCCCAGTACGCCGTGTTATTTGTGATGTACAGGTTCGTGGTGCAGTTATAGTATGTGAGCCGATTCGACTTTTCACTGGTCTTTGTGAAGATGCTATGCAATTCCGGCATGATAGTGTTCGGGGCAAATTGACGAATGGCACTAAGTTTGTGTCCGACACCCTCGGGCTTAGAGTACACCTGAAGAGCGCCCTCTGCTTCGCAGAACTCGTAGGTCTTGTAGAACGCAATATCGTTCTCCGTAGGGTAAATACGGCGCTCGCACTCGGGATAATCGGTATATTCGATTGTAGCAGCAGTTGCAGCTTGCATTGTGATACCCCTATATATGGCGTTCCATTGCATTGCGGACACATCATACTGTGATTTTAGTTGTTTATTTCCCATTATCTGCGGTTCGCAAGTATCCGCAAGTGGGTGCAGGCAGGGGTATATAGCAAGTTGCACAAGTGAATCAGGTGTATTGAATACAACTATGATTCGACAAATGTTAGCGCAGAACAACCTGGCTCTATCAGTGCTCAGAGCGGGAACCAGCCAGAAAGCGCCAAAATCTTCTCTGTTTTTACCAAAACAAAAAACTCCCCGGCAAAAATGCTAGGGAGCGAGAAAATATTATTATGTTTTCGGGACAAACACAACATAGTATTGAGACTCAATAGCGCGGGTCCAGTCAGGAAGCAGGTCCATGACTTCGATGCACAGCTTATGCTGAGAGCGATTGAGCAGAACGGCATCAAAATCCCACTTATCGAGAGTATCCTGAACCGTGCGTTCAGTAGCACTTTCCGAGCCAGTGCCCATCGAGATAGAAGCGTCTATCACATCGTCCGGATACAGGTCTGCGCGGCTGTCTGCAAAGTCTTGGAACCCATGGTATATCGCTAAGCCTCCGTCGTTATAGCCCGTGTATAGGCGCTGAGGATTTAGTTCGTGAAGCTCCTGCACAAAGACAGGGTCCATCTTGTCGTAGGTCTTGTCAGGGTCATTGATAACAAAGGGAGCATAGAGAACGATGGCGGCGACCAGCACAACTAAGGTGAGAATTGTACTCCTCTTCGTCTGGCCTGTGAACCCTTCCGTTGGCCTGCCGCCGGTCTTCCACATCTTGTTTTCCTGCTCATTCATCATGACGGCGAGGAACCGGAAAATCAAAGGCGTAGTGACAATCAGAAGATAGGTGCGGATTCGTACATAGCGGGATGTAAGAATCAGACAGCAAAGTATCGGCAGAAATTCCGTGATGCGGACTTTCTTGTGCGAGGCAAAGACAATGAACAGAAATGCCAGACAGAAGAAGGCAACGATATCGGCGAGCTCGCACGGTTGCCATTCCGAGACATATTTCTTTGTAGCCTCGTTGTTTGTCAGGAAGAAGTAGTAGTATAGTTTGTAGGTATAGGGATTGATGAGTCCTGTCAGAAGACTGGCGACAAAAATCTGAATATAGGTCTTGACCTTCTTTGTCTTCTGTTCGTTCTCATTGACAAGACCGAAGGTATTGATGTTGGGCAGATAGCACATCAGAATGAAAAGAACAATGAACGCGAACAGGATAGGCAAAGACCCGCCATGCAGGTTCGCCCAGAGGAAACTCAAAACCGGCAATAGCCAGCATCGTTTCGAATCCGGGTTCCGGTACAGGTCGTTCAAGAGATAGAAAGAGACCACAAAGAGAATCATGCCGATGTTCTGAGGTCTTCCGGCCCAGGATAGCAGCGCTGTGACAATGGTGACGAACAGGCAATTCTCAAACGGGTCGCGCAGTTCTTTTGCCCAAGCGTATTCGATAAAGAGCGCGTACAGGAACGCGGTGATGAAAGAATAGATGAGCAGTCCTACCACGGGATTAGAAGAAATGTGCGAGAACTGATAGAGGATGATGCTGCTCAGCCATGAATGCGCGGTCTCTGTCAGCCCTAAATCCTGAGATATCCAGGAGAAGGTATCTGCGACCGGAATCGTGTGTGTAGAGCAAATTTCTCTGCCGAGAACGATATGCCAGTAATAGTCGCTGTCCCCGATTCCGCCCAATTCAATGAGTAATACACTGATAGCGGCTGCAATCAACGCGGCGAAGAAATAGAGCGTCTTATACCGCTTTTGCGAATGATGCATAGGATGTACCTCCAAAACGAAAAAATGGGCAGACCCAAAAGGTCCGCCCGCCGTAATGGTCATACTTCCATACTATGCCGTTCGCAAGATTCGGCAACTATTTTAGGATTTTCCGCTCTGACAGTTGTTTCAGGAGCGTGGTGTACACATGATTGTTGATACAGTAGTCATGCCCGAAAAACTCATCATCGCTCTCCCCTAGCGCCTTCGCCAGAGCCGCTGCTACGGCAGGACTTCTGGAATATCCCGCATCGCAATGCACGATAATCTGGGAAACTCCGTCAACATACTGAAGAAATGCATCTACAATACGCCCGGCGTCCTCATCAGACATCGGTTTGAGCCCATGCACGCTTTCGGCAGTGTCGATGTCATCGAACTGGAGGTATTCGATATGCCGGATATTCTCGTTGTCGGCCTCGTCCATGATGAGCGGCAGCTTATCGTCAGTGCTGGAAATCGAAATGATGAGCGTAGGTTCGTCGATGTTTTCGGCATCATACTCAGGTCCATACCCCAAAGCTGCAGCAAGGCACTGGGCACGATACATCACCTTGATTTTTACAGTCCATCTCCTCCTTCCGGTCCATCAGAAATCCAGTACGATTCAGCCACTGTACGGGATTCTGAAATAGTCCAGGTACGCTTTGAATCTGTCCTGTGCCGTTAAGCAGGTATCCACCAAATACCCATGCTCATGGTTCCATTCGTGGAGCCCGCGATAGTAAAACATCTTCAAGTCATCCTCGATAATAAACGGGACAATGTTGTTTTTGAGACATTCCTTGAAAAGGATAAGTCGGCCGATACGCCCGTTGCCGTCTTGGAACGGATGAATGCACTCGAAGTCATGATGGAACGCAATGATTTGCTCGAGCGTATGATTCGGGATGGCATTATAGCTGGACAGCAATCCGGAAATCTCCGCTTCTACTTTTTCAGGCGCGGTAGTATCTCGCCCGCCGACCTCGTTAGGAACGCGTTTATATTCGCCAACAGCAAACCAGTCTTTCCGGGAATCGCTTGTGCCGTTTTTTAGCGTGAGATGCAGGCGCTTGATGAGCGTCTCCGACAGCGGATACATAGCGTTGTCGATGACCATGTCGATGCATCGAAAATGGTTCGCGGTCTCGACAACATCGTCCACATTTACAGCCCCGCTTTCAAACCCGATAGTATTCGTCTCAAAAATATACCGGGTCTGGTCATGTGTCAGGCGGCTTCCCTCGATATGGTTTGAGTTGTAGGTTAAGTCAATTTGAACTTTGTGATAGATTCCGCCTTTTCGCTGCTGCTTCTTCTCTTCCCGAAGAACGGACAGCAAAGCGTTCTCAACCTTTGCGTTTGCCCGTTTCGGTTTCTCTGCGTCTTCCGGGATTTGCCATGTTTTACCGGCAAGAACTGCATTCGGGATTTTGCCGATAGCGCAGTAGTTCCGAACCGACCGTTCCGAGAGATTCCATCTTTTTGCCGCATCAGCGACCGAAATATAAGCCATACCGCCACCTCGCTTTAGTATAGTATACAACGATAACGGCAAAATGTCAAATTTGCATAGAAGTAATCCTGTATTTTGCCGATGAGTGGCAAACAAAAAGCCGCCTACAAAAGTGGCAACTCACAAGACGACATATAGAGGGGTTACAATACTTTTAGCTTATATAAATATACCATCCTATGTGCATTTTGCCATTGACATCCAATCAAGAAAATGCACACCATAAAGTGATGGCAACAAAAAATGCCGCCCACAAACAGTGAGCGGCATAATGTTGTTGTTTTATGCTTCGAGAAGTGCTTTGGCCTGTTTAGCAATCGCATCGCGGATGTCAGCAGGAACCTTCAGCATCTCCAGAGCATCGTTGAGATTAGTGTTTCCCTTGGTCGAACGAACAAGGTTGACGACGCAGTCAACAGTGCTTTTAAGTGCGCCCCGCTGTTCGCCCTTCAGCTCGCCTTTGCGCTCGCTGTCAGATAACATGTTGCCGATGATGTCTTTCATAATTCCCACCTTGCTTTATACGCCGCGAAGGCAAGCAATACAGCAGTTGTAAAACTGACCTTGCAGACACAAGATAGGATTATCTCGAACCCTTGCAGAAATGCTTCGCGTGCTTCCAGCACACCAGTTGCCTCCAAAAACATGGTTATTGGAGACATACCGACGATTTCGATGACAAAGCCAACAGCGCAAATCATGATTGCTACGAATGCGATTCTGGTGAGAACGGACGAAACAGCAGATGACTTTGGAGGTTTTGCAAAACGCTCAGCTATCGCGCGGTCATCGCACAGTTTGCTGTATATGACGGATGCAACGGTAGCAATGGTGGAAAATATCAAGATGTTCCCGCAAAGAGAAATAATACCGTGAACCGTCACCATGACTGCATTCGTGTCAGGAACAAAAAGACCGGCAATGCGATAAGCTATGGCAAAAGCAACCATGAGAGTTGCAGATGCAGCGGTTCCGAAAAGAGATACAGTGATGGGCTTGTCAATAGGATTGTCTTTACGCATAATGTGGCTCCTCCTTTGAGCCTGAAAAATTGAGTGTGTAATGTGACGAACTATACAAAGCACAAAAGCGCTATGTAACGAAGCTTGGCCGAAGCCTTCTTAGCCAACAGCACCGTAGGATGCGACGCCGGCCATCAGATACCCGTTTTTGTTACCGACCAGAGCGGTAGCCGCTTTCTCAGCAAAGCCGATATAAGCATTCATGACGGAACTATCCGAAAGGCGGTATGCGTCCAAAGATACAGGAGCAGTGATAAGAAGGTTGTTGAACATGTCGGTGTGCGGTGCCCAGCCGTTCAGGGAACAGAGTTTCTCAGCTTTTTCCTTGTCTGCTGGTGCGGGGACAACTGCCTTCAAAACGAGATTCACCTTCCCGTCAACAACGGGAATACTGCGGCATTGACCGCCTAATACCTTGAGCATCTTTTTAATCCTCCTTGCGTTTAGTCCTCGGTGAGAGAAACGCCGAAAACCGCGTAGAAATTGTGATAGCTTCCAAAAGCGTTCTTCTGCCATTCGCCGACAACATACAGCGGGTTTTCCTCGATATCGCGGATGCAATCATCGAGGGTGTAGGCAACGGCAAGGTTTTCGGGACGGTTCTCCTTGTCCTCTTTGAAGAGTTTGTCGGCAGCGGCTTTGGCGGCTTCGAGCGTAGGATAAACTTTGTCGCAGCTGCCGACGCGGTCAAACTCGCCATCGTCCTCATTCGAGTAGTACGATAGGATGATAAAGAGTTCTTTCGGGTCCGGCTGCTTCAAGGTAGACAGCGCATCCGATGCACCGGCAGCATAACCATAGCAGTAGGCTGCATTGTAGCACTCCTGGTCTTCATAGCTGTTTGCTTCACGCTCTTTGTCTTCGATAGCTTTGCGGACGAGTATTTCATTGTTTTTCATAATGCACCTCCAAGTGCTTGTTTTGCTGTAAACAAAAAAGGCAGACCTACCACGAATGGTAAGTCTGCCTTAGTGAATACAGAATTGTGAATTGTACGAACGCGAATAGCGCCTTTGTAGATGGTATCTATCGTACAATTTCAATTCTATGCGGTTCGCAAGGAACGTCAACAAAAAAAGACTGCTGCACAAGGAAAAATCCAAGTGCAGCAGCCTCTTTGCCCTTATTCCCTCTCCACTATTTCTTCCCCATGCAGTTCAAACGCTTCCGTGACGGAAACATCGCAACCACACAGGCAAGAAACGGCGTGAATATGGGCTCCCAGGGCTTCGCTCACGCTACGAGGGCGGGCGAGAACTCCTTCATCAGGTCCAGGGCAGAACGCCCTGTCACTGTCATCACGAATGGAGCCCCACATAAAGATGCGAGTGTTCCATACGAGATTATGATGAAGGTCGCTGTAATCGTATTCATCAATGTATGTACGAATACAAACAATCTCGCCGAAAGGAGTTCTTACCATCGATGAGTAAGTCTCGTTTCCGAAGATGTCTTTTTCGTTCTCCACATTGATAGCACGGTTATAGCCGGGAATGTTAATAGAGAAAGACATAGTAGTCTCCCATCTACCGTCGCCTTAGCCGAAGCTTATAGCGATAAAAGCGGCACCCATATCCATTTTTGGACATGGGGTCTGATGGCTTAACGGACCATCAGATTTTCATCAAAGTGTTTCCACTACGCGAGAAACTGGCGTGTCAGGAAGAAATTCTTGACAAGTGATACCCAAATTTTTAATTCACATATACAAACAAAAAGCAGGCTACCTGAAAAGGCAGTCTGCTCTAAATGAATGCAGAATTGTAAATTGTACAAACGCAAATAGCGCTTCATAAATGGTATCTATCGTACAATCTTTATTCTACGCCGCTCGCAAGCAAGGTCAACACCGAAAATGTAATTTGGCAAAAAATCGAAATCTTTATTGTTCGTGCTGCAAACTTTTCCAGCGACAACAAAAAAATCCCGCCCACCAAACGGTGGACGGGAAAAGCGTCAATGCTTCTTATCAGCTGTGCAGCTGTTCCAGAAAGCATCGTCAAGCTGCGTACGGGTCAGGATGTAGCAGGTGTCGCGGTCGGCTTTGTCGGTCAAGACATAGCCGGTTTCGGTCTTCTGAACCTCGACATCCTTGTCATCCTTCTTGATGATGTTGCGGAAAAACTCGGAAGCGGTATCCGTTTCAGAACTGAGCAGGACACTGCCGAGAAATTCCTTTTCCTCTCCGCGAATACGGGTCGCGGTAAAAATGCTCTTATCGGTCATGATAGTTCTCCTTTTAGAATTGCGATACTTTTATTGGCAAGCGAAGTTTGGGAGCCGTGTTACCAAGGATATTCTCCCAAAACGCTTCCCTTTCCTCATACTGATATCCAGCCTCAACCAGACACGGCTTGAGTTCTCTTATAGCTTCCGGGTCAGTGGCAATCGAAAACGTGGTATAATTCTTGTCGTCGATATACCACCCGGCAGGAAGGTTTTCAGGGTCTTCTTTGCTTGCTTCATGGTAAATAACGACGCCGCCATTCATCTCTTGGAGGATGCCAAGCGCGATGCTCGTTTCAAGGATTTCACGAGCAAAAAGCTCATTCAGCATCGTCAAGCACCTTCTTTCCCTTTGCATCGAAGCGCGTATCCCACTGAGCAATTTGGTCGTCTCCGGTAATGCCACGGAGGCTCAGCAAGCAGCTGTTTTGCGGATGACACCAGATGGTGCTGGGTGCTTCGTTTTCAAGGAAGGCACCACAAAACGGGCAAGGCTTTTTAGGACTGATTTTGTTAAGTCGCAGCATGCTCATACCTCCTCGTAGTCGATGTCGAACAACTCGAACACTCCAATGACCTGAATGGCGTAGCAATCCGCGACCATGATACGGTCACCGCCATCGATGTCGTAAGGAACATCGCGCTTGTCCAGTAACCGGCATGCACGGTCGAATTCTTCTGCGTTTTCAATGTAAAAACGAGTCATGATTTGCACTCCTTATTTGTTTTTTATGCGTAAAATTGCGATTTAGGCGGGGCTGTCGGCTTTCTCGGCAGGTCCGAGGTACTCGAACTCGGTAAGGTCATCAAGAGACCGCTGATTTTTCAAGCAATAATCGTGAAGAAGGCCAACGATAGCGGTTCGCGTATTAGACGGCATTGCACAATGCTCAACCGAGAAACATACATTGATGCTATCCTCAAAGCCTGTACCGTCCGAACAATCGCTGGTCTTTTTGAAGGTTGCTTTATAGGAGCCGATATGAGATGCGCGGCTCCCCTTGTCCACAGCCTCTGACAAAAGAGAATCGAGTTCCTTGCAGCGTTCCTGAGCGATGTAATACTCGCTCATCTTGATGGGTTGCACATAATTGGGCAATTTTCCGGAGTTGTGATGCGCAGCCTGGGTGGAATAATACCCGTAAACATTACCGCAGCCGTCATCCCACATGGCGATTTGGCATTTCCCGCAATACGGAAAATCCATGAACCACCATTTGCTCGCCGTCAGAGAATAGGGGTCGATATGCGATGTAACTTCCTCGTGCCAGCGCTTATTCATGGGCGAGTTCTTCTTGAACACGCATAACCCACTCTCCGACTTTTCCTTCATGAGCTGTGCGCCAAACCATTCTTCGTCATTCGGCGGAAGTTTCACGGTAAGGCGCATGTTCGTGGAAAAGCTGTAATCGAAGTCCTTGTTACGCGATACGAAGTATTTGTCGATGAACGAGGATGCGAACCCGACAAATTTGTCCAGCTCGTTCTTTTGTTTGAAGTACTTGCGGTACATCTCAGAGTCGGGTTTCACCAAAAATGCTATCTCAGTCATAGTTCAACATCCTCACTCATCCATCGGGATGGCATCCGTCACCTTATAGTGGCCGTTTCGCATGGAATAGCCAATGCTACTGGCAACATCAGCGCTCATGTTTGCATCACCGCTATTCAACGCCTGACTTACCTTTTCGATGGCATCATCATGGTTCTCGGCGTCGATGCAAACAGTGATGGAAACAGAAATGACAACATTGTAGGTATTCATGGTAAACTCTCCTTATTTTTTCTTGGTATCAATGGGATTCGGATTCTTGTATTCGGTCCAGAGGAAAAGGCGCTCCACGGGTGTCAGGATATCCGTGTCTTTGGCTTCCAACAGCGTGTTGGCACCATCATCACAAGAGAACGGATACGGGTATGTTGCAACCATGTCATCCTTATTGACTGTCAGATAGTGCTTGTTCAGGACATAGTAGGAACCCATAGACCGTGTCTTAACCTCGTGCCCGGAACACCATACGCGAATACTGCAATAACGTTTTCCGGTTACCTTGTCATCGACTTCCACCAATGCGGCCAGAATCATCTCATCAGGCTGCGTGCGGTAGAATTCGTGCATCTCCTCCTTCGTTCTGATAACGGCGGGCTTAATGTCATACCGTCTGATATCCTCGCGCAGAAGCTGTTCACCGGCGCTGTGCAGGAATTCCATGATGGGATAAAAATCGCCCTCGCGGCGGTTGTGCTGCTCCCATTCTTCGGACTCATCGTCTTCTTCATTGCCAGAGCCCTCATCGTAGTCCTCGTCCATCGGGATGGCATTCGTCACCTCATAATGACCGTTTCGCATGGAATAGCCAATGTTACTGGCAACATCAGCGCTCATGTTTGCGTCACCATTATTCAATGCCTGACTTACCTTTTCGATGGCATCATCAGGGTTCTCGGCGTCGATGCAAACAGTGGTGGATACGGTAACTACAACATTAAAACTTTCCATAATTCATTTCTCCTTTTTTTCAATCTGACGCAACCATATGGGTTGCAATTTCTTGGCTTGTTTGCTTCAATCCAACTTGATGGTTTTCTTGTATTCTGTCCAGAAGAACAGCCGCTGTGCTGTGGTCAGTGTCTCTTCCTTTTCGGACTTCTTATTCAGGGCTTCAACTGTCTTATCACAGTTAAACGGATAAGGAACCTTATAGGTATCGTCACCCTTTTTGACCAAGACATAATGCCGCTTATTGCTCAGATAAATATCGCCGTTGAGGCACTTCTCTTCTTGGCCTGCACAGAAAACATAGATGCGGCTATATACCGTATCCGTTTTTCTATCCATGACCTTGATATAAGCGGCCTGATGCGGCTCATTGGGAACGGTTCGATAAAGATTTTCCACCTCTTCCGCAGTAGCGAGTTCCATCACCTTGACATCGAACCGCTTAAGGTCATCAACCAGAAGCTGTTCACCGGCGCTGTGCAGGAATTCCATGATGGGATAGAAGTCACCCGCTTCTCGGCCAAATTTCTCCCCTGCATGTGCATAACAGCGGCAAGGATAGAAAATATGGTTGTCGATAGACTTTTCGTACTCTTTGAGTCCCTGATGAGTGAACGCGAATCCCATTGTTTCATAGTTGTTGCTCATAGGAGTGACCTCCACATGGTAGGATGCGACATGGGTCACTTCCTTGTATGCATCCACATAGTCGGCTTCATCAACGACGGACGACAACATTTCCGGAATATCCTTCTTATCCATGTCCCGCAGCTTTTCATACGGGATGTACGGCAAGCCAGGATTTTCCTTGTTGTATTCCTGAATGGCATCGTCATCGTCAAGGCCGAGCCGTGTCTGCACAAGTTCACTAACTGACGAATATTCATTACCCTTTTCGTCATAAAACCTGCTGTAATCGATTTCTTGACCTTCAATGACAGCGTCATCCAACTTCATGGTATCCTCTTTCGGAAGTTGCTGTTCAAGGACATGAATCGGCATATTTGTGCCGAAATTGTCCACGGAGCCCTCAAACTGCAGGGCGGCAAACCGCTTGAGATACCAGCCATTCTGGGGGTCAACCTTCACGGTCGTTTCAGAGGTAGCTATGAGCTCTCTTGCTTTTTCGTTTTCGGTCATAATAAACACTCCTTTTTGAAAATTAAAACAAAAGGCGGGCCTCTCGCGATGAGAAGTCCGCCTTAAAGCGAAATTGTGAATTGTACGAGCACAGAATGCCTTTTATGAATGGTATCTATCGTACAATTCTTATTCTATTCGGTTCGCATAAATAGGCAAGGGAGAAAAGCGATTTTCTCTCCAACTCATGCGATTCCGAACACCTTTGCGTTGTTTTTATCCTCACGTTGACGCTGCTCGGAATAGGTCATGGTGTTTTTGTTGGAATTGAGGTATGCGAGTTCCTTCTCGGCATCCTCCTTGCTTTCAAACACCGTGACATTCAGCAACTCATTCGGAAGGTCGAAGTAAATTTCTGCGCCGGTATCGTCCTTCGTGGCGATATCGACGGTGACGGTACATTTCGGGCAACCGGTATCCCCTTTGCTGTGAGAATACCCGCGCCACACCTGCACATTTGTGATAGTGGCGGGATAAATCACATTCTTGCTGCGGGACTTGGAATAGGTGCGGTTGTTCTTGTTACGACCGCGAACCTCTGTGATGACCCATACGGGCTTGTCAATCAACGCAAGAGCGTTGGAAAGGTTGAGATTATTAAACATTTTTTGTTCTCCTTTTTTGCTATGGTTATTCTCTGATGGCGATAGGCGGAGTCTTGTCGAGCAGCGTGTTGATGTTCCAGCCGCAAAGGGTCAAGAGCACCTCAGATGCGGGACTCTGATTCCGGATATCGTTTGCCAGGTGAAACCCGATGTGTGCATAGGCATCATCATCGCTTGCAATTTCGTTTTTGACGGTCTCGGCAAAATTTTCAGCCAGTTCCGCGTTGTCGGCGATGACATTCATGGCCTCGTTCACGACGCGGTCCTTGACTACGAATGCGTCATCGGCAAAGTAGTCACATTCCGGGCAATGCGGCTTAGCCCTCACACCGCTGGATACGGAAATCAGCTTGCAGCCGCACGAAGGGCAAGTGAAAAAATACGGATGATGGGTCGGTAAAGTCATAAAAATACGCTCCTTTTGATTTGATTTTAAGAAAATTGTGCGCAGGCAGCATTGGGGTCTGCGCGTTGTTAAGCACGGGAAACGATTGCTCCCCGCAGATTAGATATTGGGACTTTCGTAGTCGCACAGCTTGCCGTCAACCAGTTCCCACTGCATGTGTCCGCCTTTACAAAGCACATCGAAGCGTGCATAGTTGAAGCTTTCACTGACATACAGAGGTTTTCTAATTTCGGCTTTTGCAAGCCGGACATTTCCGTATCGGTTCGACTCATAGGTCTCTACATCCGGGATGATGACAAGTTTTGAGGCGTTGAAGCCGAAGCGGGCGGCAATGAAAACCTCAGCGTCTGACTGCACTGCGAACAGGTTTTTTCCGTTTCGTTCACAGGCGGCGGAAAGACTGCGATAGGAAGTGTCGGAATAATGGGTGCCGTACTTGATGGATGGTTTCCAGTCCTCGAGGGTATCGATTTTCTTTTCCAGTTCCTTGATGGTACTGTTCAGACTTTTGATTTCCGCAAGCCGGTCCTTCAACAGATTCCGGATACCGTCTTTTTTGAGCCACTGCTTGCAGAAAACCTGCTTGTCTTCTTGACAAGCCATGTATGCGGCTTCAATGACGTTGTATTCCTCCGAGGTGACTTTTACCTTCGTAAGCTTCTCAAACTCTTGCTGCATCATGATATTTCACGCTCCTTTACTCACTATAATCAAGCCGCTGACCACAGACAGGGCAGCGGTCATAGTGAGGGTTCTCGTAGTAGCCGTCGTTGCAGTCTCCGCCAAGGTCAGCATTGCAATGCGGGCAGAGATTCGGCGACCAGCTTTTAGAGATGGGATGTTTTGGAATCTGCAGTTCGCAGGCTTCGATAGCTGTCATCAGAGGAGATGTTCCCCTTGCGCCCATGAGTCCGCCGTTCAGAAGGTTTTGCAGATAGCGAACAGCATTGCGGTAATCGTGCTCAGAAGTCATTTGGACGCCACCTCCTCACCGAACAGTGCGGAGATACCGTCGAGGATTTTCTGCGCATCCTTTACCGGCTTTTCCTCATATCCACACCACGCCTTTTGGAAGAACTTCAAGTCTTCGATGATTTCAGAGCGGGTCACATCATCCATCAGCTCAAAAGCTTTGTTCCAGAGGCTGTCAACCTTCAGAGCGTTAAAACGAGGACCGTAGCAAAGTTGAAGCGTATCAATGTCCTTCGCCAATGCAAGACATTTGGTGTAAGTACACGTCACTTCCTGCTCACGCTTGCTGAGCTCACCGTCGAAAGTGTTTCCAACCACATGAATATCGGAGCAATCCCAAAGGAAAACGGGGTCACTAAGACGGTTGGGTTCACAGGAAACAACCGTAAAGCTTGTCAGCGCCTCGTCGTACTTCACAATACCCTTGTAACGCTGCATGTGTTTCGTGTCGGTCCTCTGCCAAAAGGTGATGATGTCGTCCTCAAAGACGGAGGTCTCCAACACATCATCAACTCCCGTGTATTGCCCTACTGTTTCAGCATATACAACATGCTTCTCAACCTTCGGGTCTTGGGTATAGATGATGGCGCGTTCATAGCCTTTGTTCTGAGGAAAGATGCCGCCTGTGACCCAGATACCGGGCAGAGGCTTACCGGATATGGAGGTCTTCTCCCCTTTGTGCCGAGTCTGACCACGGAATAATATTTTTCTGGTTGCCATATAAATACTCCCTTCTACGCAAAAAGGCGGGCCTCCCGATTCTTCGGAAAGTCCGCCTCAGCGAAATTATGAATTTTTGTACGAACACAAAAAGTGCCTTAGTAGATGGTATCTATCGTACAAATACCATTCTAGGCGGTTCGCACACTTTGGCAAGTAAAAAAATGCCGCCCATCCAAAGATGAGCGGGGAAAATGTCAATCAAATTGCTCCATGAGTTGGCTGAGCCACATGGGACGATACGTTCCAACGGGAAGAATCTGCCCGTTACGGTATTCCGCCACGAGAACAAATCCGTTGTCATTGTCGAAAAACTTGGCTTCATCGCAATACGGAAGAATTTTCAGGACATCTTCGAAACGATGAGAGAATCGAGCCTTTACATCCTTGGTAGGAATGTCGTGCCCACCGCGTTCTACGCGGTTTTGGATTCGCCGAATACTTTCCTCGGCAGTGTCCAAACCGACATAGTACAGGCGAATATAGTATCCGGCCTCCTTTGCGCGTTTGCAGAGGCGTTTCGGATATCCCCCAGAAAGAGTTGTCTCCTGCGTAAAATTCACGCCGTCCTCTAAGGCTTGCTCGATATGTTTGACGGCAAGCTTGCCGCCCTCGTACTCGTCGCCGCCGCATTGAACGGTCAGCTTATCAGGGTCTACCACAATACCAAGGTCGCTGCGCTCAGAACGCAAAGAACCAGTCAAGCTGGATTTCCCCGCACCATTTACGCCGCCGATAAGAGTGTATGTTTTCACGGTATCACCTCTGTTTTTATTATACCATATTGCATCATATACACGCAATGCGTTTGAGAATACTTTTAATCTTCCTGCTCATCGGAACCGAAGATTTCAGCAAGGTTGTCAAGAATGTCCTTGGCTCTTTCTGCTATATTTGCGTCATCAAATTCATCCTCGGCGTAGTATTCCTGCTTATCCTGCAAAGCCTTGATAATCGCCTTGCGATAAGTGGGGTTCAGAAGATTGTCTGCGATGTCAGAGATGCTTTCCACGCCTTCGTTGTCATGGTACTCATAGGGGTCGTCATCGAAAGCCAGGCTGTCGAGTTTGGAAGCAATATCGAGGAATCTTTCGCGGGGTACGGACAGCACATCATTTGTGCATTTCCGAACCGGTGCATCGGCTTGGGTAGTTGTTTTGGTCATAATTCTTTACTCCTTTTGTTTGCAAACAAAAAGGCGGGCCTCCCAAAATTCGGGAAGTCCGCTAATTTGCAGATTGTGAATTGTACGAACACAAAAAGTGCTTGAGTAGATGGTATCTATCGTACGAATACCATTCTAGGCGGTTCGCACATTTTAGCAAGTAAAAAATGCCGCCCATCCGAAGATGAGCGGCGACTTTTTATTTCTTCGCTCCCATGAGGACTTCGCCTTCTCCGGATACAACGAACCAGCCTGTATCTTTACGGTATTCAGCACTGAACAAGCTTGCGAAGTTGTACCCTCCGGAAAATCCGATGTGTTTCAGCGAAAATGTCAGCTGCAAATAAGCATCCGAAGAAGTGCCGTTGCAGTCGTTTTCCAAAGAAATATTCAAACGATAAAAGTCCGGACGAGCGAGGTACTTATCGACAATGTCCTTGTCGTAGGTGATGTCGTGGAAGCAGCAGGACGAGAATGTCTGCAGATATACTTCGCGGTACGTATGGCCGAAAAGACCACACTTATCGCGCAGATTCTCCGGCCAATTCACCTCGATGCGACCATTGGGTTTGAGACATGTTGTAGGCATCTGTTCCACGCTGATGCCGTAATAGTGGCGGACAAACTCAAACAGCGACTCCCAGTCGATGCCGTTGTAAAATTCAGTCAGCTTCTCACCATCGCGAAGCTGGTAGGTTTCGGTGACCATATGCATTTCGTATCACTCCTTTGTTTGTTGGTATGTATTTTCAAGGGCTTTCTCGTCCAAAGCAAAATACTTGTGCGTGAACCAAAAATCTGTCGGTGCCCGCTCTGCGTCTGGGAACAGAGAGTTGCCTACTACGACAACTCCCGGAACGCCAATACAGCACATCTGGATGTAGCACATCTTGCAGACCAGAGGGTCAATGTCTTGTGCCACAAACAGAACATACTTGTCCCAGTCCGGGTCAGTGGATTCCAACTGCTCGCGCATCACATTGTACCCCGCCAGAAGCAGGCATCCGGCACCACAGCACGGGTCGTTCACCCGCAGGATACGGGACTTGTCCAGAACAAGAGAATCCGGCATGTTTATGCGTGCCATCATCTGTCCGACATTGTACGGCGTGAAAAACTGCCCTGCTTGGCTTTTGCTTAATCCGAGATTATGGTAAACGGTGCCAAGAAAATCCTGCTCAGGGTTTTCCAAGAGCGCGGTCATTGTGATGGCGGTAAGCACAGCAAACTGCTGTACGGTCTTCTCATCGTATTTCTGGACGATGGCATTGTACTGTTCCTCTCTTGTGTCTCTGCACCGCAAATCACAGGTGTTCGCAAGTGCAATGGCATGCATATCAATGTAGTCATACCAGAGTTCGCTGCGACCGTACCGGGCGCTCATCTCATGGAAAGCCTTGATAAACTCTTCGACCGGAGAAACTGGTCTTTTTGGGTTGCTCATAAAAACTCCTTTCATAGTAAAACAAAAAGCGGACCTCCCAAAAATCGAGAAGTCCGCTTATTTGCAGATTGTGAATTGTACGAACACAAATTGTGCTTTGGATGGTATCTATCGTACAATTACTATTTTATGCGGTTCGCACATCGGGGCAAGTACCAGCTATTGGATTTCTGCTTTCAGCCATTGTAGATACCGGTATCGCTCGGCTTCGTTCTGAACCCCCTGCAAAGCGAAAGTTACGAACGGCACATCCGTGCAATGGTTGTACAGCTACGGCTCGAGGGCGAGTGCCTCAAAAATATCATTGTAGCAAGTATTGCGCCGATAATATTCGAGGTTTTCATCTTCGATTTCGTAGTCGAACTTTGCGCGGATTTCTTCCGCCGTATAGTTTTCGGCTTTTGCGGCGGCGTTCGCAAAGAACGGGATATTGCCTTCCTTCCATTCGAAAAACGGATAATCCTGGTCGCAGGAGTTCTGAAAATATATACTCAGCGGCCATTTCTCGCTTGCGTTTTCAGGCGGCATCATGATGATACCGAGCAGCTTGTGCTCTTCCCAATACAGAAAACGGAAGGTAAACAATGCCTCAAGCCAATACCGGTCAGCGGTATCTGCCAGCGTATCGGCTCTGCGATTTTTGCTCTCCTCATCCGCAATGTACCCGGTACGAACCGAAGGAATATAATACAGATTATCCCTGATGGTTTTCCTGATATTCTTTTCTGTCATCTGAGATTGCGTATATTCCAGCGCAATCGCCATGGCTTCCTGCAAACTGTTCGCCTGCGCAAAGCCCATGTCAAAACCGTAACTCATGGTATGGAACTCCTTTTTGTTTGCCTGGTTTCAGGTTCGTGGTATAGGTGTCAGATGCCAAGGCGCTGGGCGGCAGTTTCGGTATCGCAGAAGCACAAAAGCTCCTGACCATATCGAAAACCGTCAAACCCATCGCTGTAAGAATAGTCGATACGGCCTTTGCTATCGCGTTTGACCAGCTTCTTAAAAGCATCTTCCAGAGTCGTTTTGCCACTGTTCACGGCTTCTGTAACCATGTCGTTGAACTCATCGCTCATGTCAATGCCAACAGGGTCAGGAAACATCATGCTGCGAGCGTAATCGCGAAAGTCTGCTATATCCATGAAATAGTCATTGTCAACTTCGGTGCGAATAGTGTTGGTCAGTTTACTCATTTTCTTGTCTCCTTTGTTGTTGCAAGTAAGAATCAGATTTTCTCTACTTCATCCTCGCCGTACACGACATGCAGACTGGAACCGTTGTCCCAGTGCATGATAAGACTACCAATGCCGTCAACACCGACAACCGTACCCTCCGTGCCGATGGGCGGAGCTTGTACATCATCCATTTTGACAAGGCGGACGCGGGTGCCATCGGGATATTCGGTGCGAAGCATTTCGATAGTTTCTTTAGTCGGGAACATGATTATTTCTCCTTTCGCCTCAGGCGTTTGCTCTGATTTTTGCCGCTTGGCAGATGAGCGTTGCGAGTGTTTCAGGGGTGTTGAACCGGCTCACGGAAGGGCCCTTCCAGGTCCCGATGCTGCCATTGATACCGTTGCGCAGTTTAATGCCGCTGCCGCCTTTTTCCTTCCAGTCATGCAGGTTGACAGAGTAGTCATCCAGAAGGACAAAAGACTTGTCAATGCATGGCATTTTTAGACGATTGGCAACTGCTGCAGCCTTGCTTTCTCCGCAAGGAACGAAAATCCTATGTGCAGCATCGATTTCCGGCACATACACATCCAGCCATCCGTATTTCTCTTCTACCGAAGCAGGGTTCTCCGGCATGAATGCGGACAGCGCATAGATATCAAGTTCGGGATGCGCGTTGCAAAGGATTCTTACGGCATCCACCACCGTCTGATACGGAGGCAGGTCCCGGAAATAGTTCTCCTGCAGTAAATCTTCAAAACACGCGGCTTGCTGCCACGCTGCGAGTGTGCCGTCCATGTCGATGAACAGCCGAGCCGTAATGATGTTATCGGTCATAATGAACCTCCCTATTTGTTAAGTGTGAGCGTCAATGAAGTTCTCGTCCAGAACGAAGAATCTGTTGTCTTGAATCGTATCAGTGGTATACCAAAGTTTATCTGCAACATTGTACAGATAACCATAGGTGATGTTTTCCTCTTTGAGGATGTTCAGGAACAGAGTCTCAGCGTTTTTCAGAACAACAGGAGTATCGACTACTACGCTGTCGATTTCCAAGTCATCGCCTCTGTCCCGATGATAGGCAGTTGTTATGCCTCCTTTAGGGCCGTGACGAACAGGTGTATCAAATCTGTGCGTTTCTCCCTCGTCCGGGGCAAGACGCTCACGAACCATCGAAAGGCTTCCAAGGTCAACGAGTGCTGTTGCAAGTTCCGGGGTGTTGTAATGCTCAAGAAGCATTTTGCCAAGATAAGACGGGTAGCCATCAGAATGGCAATAGACGAACTTGATGATTCCTTCTTTGCAAAGTACTCCGATAAAGCTTGGTGTGCTCATTGGTTCTCCTCCTCGGTAGTCGGGACCTCAACAACGGTCCACCAATCGATGAAATCGGGACCTTTGATGTGGATGTTTTCGAGAATAAATGTTTTCATTGCAAAACTCCTTTTTGTCGTTCGCAAACAAAAAAGACAGACTCACCCGGAGATGAGTCTGCCTGAATGCTTGCAGATTATGAATTGTACGAACGCAGGAATGCGCCTTGGTAGATGGTATCTATCGTACAATATCTATTCTATGCCGTTCGCACAGCATGGCAAGCAATAAAATGCCGCCTACCCGAAGGCAGACAGCTAAATGCTATTGGTTAGTTGAGGTTCGGTTTCGTCATGACATGGGCGCGATATACCGTGTTGGCGTCTTCGTCCTTCAATTCCCAGCAGCCGGTAAATCCATCGCAGGGTTCAGTGACGGCAACTTCCCTGCCGGTATCATCGTACAGGATAGCCTCAGTCCAAGAATCGTCCTTGCCGCCGCAGCAGCGGATGTCCATTTCAAACCCGTCGGAGAATTTCGCAGTCTTGCTTAGCGAAGAACCATCGCCTTGCGCTTCCGCGCCGCGAAGGTACTTCTTGATGCGCTCAGCGTACGGTTTGCTGACATATATAGTTTCTTCCAGAACGGTTTTCTTTGGAAGTACATCGACAAGAACATGGTATTCGGCACCGTTGTATGGGATGACCCAATGATTGCAGAATACCTTGGTACTCTTTGTTGCATATACCGTTTTACCGTTCACGGCAAGCGTTACCGTACCAGAAACACCATCTTTGCTGTTCCCTTCCCAAAGTACGGAAACCGTAGTATTATCTGCGGCAAAGACGACATCACTGATTCGATACTCGTTGTCGATGCTGTCAGGGTCATTGAGATGGCGGAGAATAGCATCGTATTCCGATTTCTCCATCTGAATGTGGTTTACATAAATGCGTTCAAAGCACTTGCTTCTCTCGTACATGCGTGCCACATACAGAACAGTCTCGACCAAGTCCTCGACAGTACCGGCAGTCATGGAATCCAGCGTGCGGCGAGCCCACAGGTCAACACCATCCTCGATAATGCTGCACTCACAAACTCTGTGAAGGCTGGGATAGGTCACGCTGATAAGCTGCATACGAAGGGCAGGTTTGTTGCCTTTTGGATAAATGTCGTTGATGGGAAAATTGATGGGGTCAAGGCTGACACTTTCAGGGACCTCACCAAACCCCGACCAACGACCGGGATTCCGTTCTGCCATGAATTCACGAGCGAAACGCTCTGCGATATCCTTTGTCAAACCATGCCATTCTTTGACATCGCGGCTTTTCTCGATGAAAGAAACTGCATCGCTGACGGCAGTGAGGAAATCGCTCTGGTTCTCTTCCTGATTCCGTCTGGTTTCGTCCACGAGCTGCTCAAAGAGGGCTGCATCGCGCAGATACTTGGCGGCAATGGGAGCCGATACCTCGGCATAATCCGGAATCGCTACCGCAGTGTTGAGGTATTCTCTAATATCCTTTTCGTCCTGCAACCTCTCGCAGAACTCCGAAAGCGCATCGAGTTCATCCAGAGAAAACTCGATTTTCGCGCTCGGCTGCTTCGCGGTTTTGGTGATAATGATGCCTGTGTTGATTTTTTGGATTTTCATAATATTCTCCTTTTTTGTATTAGTATCTTCCGAAAAGAATCCTGCCGATAATCGCAATGTCTTCGTGCTCGGTGGAAGGTTCGTGTTTTGCGTTGTAGACAATCATTCGCAGCATGGTCTGTCTGAACCAGAAAATATCATCTGCACGAATGTCGTTGTAGCATGCTTTTTTGTACAAAAGCCGATTCTCGTAAAACTCTCGAAGGGTGATGGCTTCCTGCTCTCCTTTGATGAGTTGATACTTTGGCATCGGGTCAGACGACGGAATTTCCTGAAATACGATTTCTCCGGCATCTTTTCCTGCGAAAATATCGGCTAGATATGCGACCTTTCGAGCCTCATTCCAGGCGTAACGACTCTGATAGCCAGGCGTCAAGTCAACATCATAGAAGTACAGGAAACCCAGCAAAAATCGAACCGTGTGATTGTAGTTGCTGACAGGAAGCGGCTTGTAAGGGTTCGGCTTTCCGTAAACGGAACCGATGTCTTTGTATCCGTATTCCGGTCTCATATCGAGCCACGCATAGCAGCGGTATTCGGTAGATTCGAACATCTGCACGACATATATCTTTCCGCCGTCAAGTATGTCTCTGACAAAGCCATGCTGGTTTCCCGGAAGACTTACGCTTTCATCGATGCCGAACCGATACGCGGGACTACCGGCACTTTTTGCGATGATTTGTGCCCGCACAAAGTACGGATTGTCGCATGAATGACAAGTGGTACTGGTTGTTTTGTTCGCCATTTTAAATTCACTCCTTTTTTGAACGCAAAAAGGCGGGCCTCCCAAAATCGGGAAGTCCGCCTTAAAGCAAAATTATGAATTGTACGAACGCAGATAGCGCCTCAGTAGATGGTATCTATCGTACAACTATTATTCTACTCCATTCGCATAAGCACGCAACGGTATTGCGATTATTTCCCGAACAGCGGGTTTTCCCAAAGGACCTTGCGCCCACTCAATACAGAAACGATAGAATCAAAAGGAATATCGCAGTAGAATTTACTGCTATAGTTCGGGTAGTTATCGTTCAGAAAACGCTCTACTTCTTCCTGATGACGAGCCGGGGAAATCGCGTAAGTGGCAAGACTTTTAGTCCTAATCGTATCGTAGGACTCAATACCGACAGCAGGATATACAACCTGCATGGACTTGCCGCCGGCCACGATATTCAGGCGGACATTTTTGCGGTCTTTGACAGCAGCCATCAGATTCTTGCAGATACTTTCCCAGCAAGAAGGGTCAGCGCTGAACGCATCCAGATATTGCCTTGTCTGAACCAGATATGCCACGAAAGGTTCAGCAAATTCCTTGGCAAACGATTCCCCGATTCCGGACCGTTCCAGAGCATTGGCAAACCGCTCTTCCCAGCCGGAAGGATTCGCAAGGTAGTCAACAATGACGGAATCGTCGAACTTTTCAAGGAGTTTCAGCATCAAATCGAGTGCTGTGGTGTCGTTGTTCCGGTCATACACATACTGCTTGACGGCACTGTCGTATGTCAGGGACTGAAACTTTTTGTCCTTCATCACCTCAGCGGAGGGAGTGTAGTTCTTCTCGATATATGCGAGAAACTTTTCTCTCATTTCAGCCGTGACCCAGTTGGAATCCGCCTGCCGGTAATCGTCAAAGAGCAGTGCGAATGCAGCAGACTTGCAGCAGGTTACTTTGCGGTCAACGATGAACGCCATGAATTCGAGATTGTTCTTAATGCTGAAATGGTTCGCGCCCATAGCCAGAGGGAAAGAGCCGAAATCCTGCTCGTACAGCGCTTCGACATAATGTTCTCCCTTAGCCAAAGGAACGCGCACAAAGCGGCGGAAAGCGGTGCCTTCGAAAGCGTTGGTAACAACACCCTCCAGAACGGTATCCGAGTCATTTGCGATATAGGAATCGAAGATTTTCTTTGTGATAGTTTTGCAGTACATATAAACCTCCTATGGTTTAGACATTTTTCTTCAGAACAATGTAATGGAAGCCGACAAGCTGCTTTGGCACATCAACGGAGGACTTGTCGTCCGGGTCGTAATAACCCGTCTCGACTGAAAGCCCCATAGCTTCCATACCGCTTGCAACCACCTCAAGCTCCTGCTTGTTGTGGGAAACGATAGTGTTTTCCACGAACTCCACAGTGTTTTCAGATTTGGATGCAAGGCGCTTGCCGTAAACGATATAATCGAAATTTTGAAGAAAAATTCCGGAAGAAAGGTCACTGAGTTGCTTTTCGGTGATGGCTTTCTGACGATTCAGATAATCGTCATTCATGGATTTAACGCATGTTACATCTTCATCGACCCAAAGGATGCGTTTCGATTCATCCCCGTCAGCACGAATACCGTCAGCAATGATGGCAAGAGGCTGGTCAGTCTCCATATCATCATCACCGGCGTAAAGATGACCCATTACGATGTCGTTGGTATCGTTCGGCAGCTCGAGGCGGAACCAAGAACCGTGGCGATGGCTTTTAACGTTATCGGTCGTAAGCCAAATGCCGGGATAGGACTCTTTGGTTTCTTCACCAAGAGAAAATTCCGCATTGGCATTGTCTGCGCCAAGAACTGTTGATACGGTAAGAGAAATAGGCGGCTTCTCGTCTTTCGGCCAGAACACCTCGATAACTTTCTCGATAGGGACGACGACAGATACGGGTTTTCCGCTGAAATTAGAAGAAAGTTTCAGTTCCATGTTAATGTACTCCTTGTTATAATTGGTTGTTTTTAGATATCGACGTAGTAGTATCCCGTCAGAGAATCTACCTCACCGCTGCGTTTGTCTTCCTCAGGGTCGAAATATCCGGTACTCAGGGTTGAAATATCCGGTAACGGCATCGAAACCCATTGAATCCAACATATCTGCAATGCGATTTACAGTAGTTTCGTCCTTTGAGACAATCATGGATTTGTCATACTTTACATAGCCGTGCGTGGCTTCCTCCAAACGCGTTCCGAAATCGGCGTAGCTGAACGGTTGGTCAAACTGTTTCTCAGTGGCGGCAAACAGCTTATACTTGTTTTCACCCTCGGACTCTTCACAGAAATCCTGAACGCTGACGGTTCTTTTGTTCGCGAAAACGATTCGCGGAGAATCGTCATCAGCTGCCCGATAGCCGTCCACAATGCGAAGCAGCCAATCATCGCTTTCCGTTTCGTTGTTACCGGAATACAGGTATCCGGTCACGAATGGATTCAGCGTGTTCGGAGCTTCAAGAGAACACCAGAGTGCTTCGGTGTCAAACTTTTCGTTTCGACTTTCAAGGTCAACACTCAGGTAGTTCTCCTCCTTCTCATCGCAAATCGTCATGGCGGCAAGGATGGTCTCATCTTTAACCGTAGCAGACATCTCGATGCGGTTGGGTTTGCTGTTTTCGTCAGACCAGTATTTCTGAATCAGGTCTTCGATGGGAATGACAACCTTTTCGCCATTATTGCCTTTTAACGTGATGTCCATAATTCATTCTCCTTGTTATTTTTCGATGTAGTCGCAGATGTAGTTTAGCATACCGTTCTTTTCAAGGTCGTCGCCGATAAAGCCACTGCAGGAATCAACGACATTGCCGTCTTCGTCCGTGATGCAGTATTGCCAGCATTTTCCTGCCAGATAGTCACTGTATGCTTCGAGTTCGTTACGGATACAGTCCTCGGCACGGTGCATGGCTTCACAGCGGGATACGGGAGTATCGGAAATTCTCTGCTTCATGAAGTCGTTGATGTTAGCGACCGCAAAGCCGATGCAGGCAAAATCCCAAATGTTTGGAAACGGAACTGTGCGGAGTGCAATACCACTATGCTCATAGATATAAATGGGCAGAATGGCATACTCGTCTGTTTTCGCAAGTGTCTGCTTTGTTTCGTTCAGGTAGTAGGCACTGTCGATGGTATCGCCTATCTTGCGGCGAGGACTTTTGAGACAGTAAAAAGTGGCTGCATTGCAGTCATTTTCGCGTGGGTTTTCGATGTCTGTGTCGCGGCTTATTTCGAGGCACAAGTCATCTTTGAGGGTGATTTCTCGGTAATCGTAAACGGTCATTTAGAATCTTCCTTTCTGATAAATGCAAAAAGGCGGACCTCCCAAAAATCGGGAAGTCCGCCTTAAAGCAGAATTGTGAATTGTACGAACGCAGGATGCGCCTTGGTAGAATGGTATCTATCGTACAATTACTATTCTATGCCATTCGCACAGCCTGGCAAGCAAAAAAGTGCCGCTCATCCGAGGATGAGCGGCGAAGAGTTATATTTTAGATATGGAAAACAGTCCACTCGCGGTTTGGATAATCGTCGCAGAAGCTTGCGAAGGCGAGCGGCGCACCGTTGTCTTGGCTGTCCTTGTTAGAGTGTACGAAGACATTGTAGTCTTCCATGTCCTCAACGTCATCAGCCGTGGCTTCTTCGTCACTATCAAAGGAAAAATCATCATCCTCGACTAATTCCTTCACGAGCTGCGTTTTTCCACTGATGTCAAAGACTTCATGCGTCTGTTTGTTTACTTTGCAGGGCAAAGTGTGAATACCATCGGAAAAGTGATACTTAACCATTGCATTAACAATATTAGAATTATTAACCATTTTGTCTGTTCTCCTTAATTTTTTATTTTTTTCACCATTGCGTTTTAATCAAAAGCGTGAAGAAGCAAATACTCCTTCTTTTTGACTGTGTTTGGATTCATATAATTGCATCAAATCTTGGCGCACGGTAACGGGTCTTACGATAGCGTCTTGAACGGCGGTTTTGCCTGCGCGTGGAAAGCAAATCTACCACATCACTCCGAAGAGGGTAAAAATCCTTCCCCAAGGTTATAAACGGCTTGATACAGCCACACCTGTCGGCTTTACCTCAGCTTTACGTGATGTGTTGTTGTCTTAGAGCGCACGGCTAGGATTTACACCGTACGGTAACTGTCTATTCGCTTATAACGGGGCACAACTTAATGTGCAAAGGGTAGTCAACATATCCTTGCGGACACTTCTAAAGTGCAGACTTACCGGAGCAAGCCCGAGACTTTAGTCGTGGGTTATTGACTGTGTTTCACCACTTTCTGCTTTCGTCGGACTTATACATGAGTTCAAAAGTTTCAGGCGAAACGGTGAAAAGGCTGTCTTTCTTGCCCTCCACCAGATATTCGTAGGGCTTGATGCGCAGTACAATCATGCCAAAGCTGCGAATGATGATGTTGTCGCTGGCGTCGTTACGGACAATGTTATCTGCCTTCCAGCCAATACCGGGATTTTCGGCAATCAGCTTCTTGATGTCCTCGAAGCTCTGCGCGTTTTCGGGGGCCCACTGGACCGCACGGATGCTGTTCCTTTTGTGATAATTAGCCATTGTGATTTCTCCTTTTTTTGGTGTTATTTATTTTCGAAAAATGCAAGCATAGCCGTATTAGCTGCCTGCGCATACCGCGTTTCAGGATGCCGTGCAGCAAAACTTTCTTTCGTAAAGAGATTGTTTGCGGAATGTACCGAATACCTCGTACCCTTCAACTTCAACTGCCAAGCCAGCTGGTTCGTGTCACGCTTATGAGCATCGGTAATGCTCGTGACGAGTAAACACGGAGGCAGCATCTTGGCGTAAGTCTTAGGTGACAGGCACTCAGCGTAGCTGGTCTTCTTCCAATCCTTTTCGATGAGATAAGGCGCGATAGCGTTCATCTTTCTGCTGGAAAGGTCAAGAATACCATTCTGCAAACAGACACCCTTGAACGAAAGTTTTGCTTCCTGCGGTACATCGAATGGCAGTTCATCTTCGAGATGCTGCATGGATACAGGGTTCCAGAGAAGAGCGTATACGAGGCAAGCCAGTGCAGCACCTGCACCGTCACCTACCAGATACATTCTGGACATATCTGCGCCATACCGTTCTGCACAGCGGTGGATGACAACGAACGCCTTCAAAAGGTCGCCGAGTTGCCCGAACAGATTCGTTTCGGGAACCGGGGTGTATTCCGGAATAAAGGTCAGATAGCCATGCTCCGCACACCACGTTCCGAAATTTCGGTTCAGGGCACTGCGTCCTGCAACGAAATCGCCGCCGTAGATGTCGATGATGACATGGAATTTCTTGCCGTCGCCTTCCTTGTGCTTCGGAACATACGCAGAGATGGGCAGGCACTCATCACTTCTTTTCGTGATGATGTGATGTGTGACCTGCGTCTCGCTGCAAACTCCGATTGCGGTGGTATTGGGTTTCGGTTGCTTGCTTATGATTTTCTGCAAGGAGCGCTCCTTGCAAAGTGCGTAACGGTTGATATTCAAATCTCTTCCTCCTCGTTCTCGCCGCAGTCAAAAGGAGAGTCTTTCCAGTCCCTTTCAACGGTAACTCCGTAAGCCTTTTTGTACTGCTCCTCGAATCTCTGCAGGACTGCATCGTACTGACTCTGCGTCATAACAATATCGAGTCCTAGGTCGTCATCGTCGTTAGAGTTGTCGTAGTGGTACAGCCGCATTTCAAATTGTCTGCCGAAAACATCCTTGTTCGGATACCAGCATGAATACAAAATTACATAGTCGTCATCACTTCTTTTGCAGACATTGAGTCCAAACACCTTGTCGATATCGAACTGCATGGGAATGAGAATGCTGATATAGTTGGCATCAAATGTCCGCATATCGGATTCGTTGATAATGAAGCGAAGGAACTCATCGAGGTCTTTGATGGCTACTTGACCCTGTTTCTTCACAGAGTCGATAATTTTTTTGTGTGCCATGATTTTTCCTTAGCTTATCGTGCGCAGCGGTAAAAGAACGCCAGCATCTCATCGTTTGCCATCTGCCCCCATGCCGTTTCCGGATGAAGTGCGGCAAAAGCGTGGTCGGCTTCTTTTACATTGCAGAATACGAATTGATGGTACTTGTGGTTGGCTTTCAGCAGCTTCACATAATGTTTTGTCTGTCCTTTCAGGAAATCTCCTTTTCCGGAACAAAGAAAGCACGGCGGCAGCAGCTTGCAATAGTATTCGGGGCGAATATAGGAAGCGTACTTCTCTTTGCGCCATCCCTTCTGCATGTAGTTGTTCGCCAGCAATCCAACCTGACCTTTGTAAAGGTAGAACATCCCACTCTGAAAACCCATGGCAGTCACGCGGAGAGCCTGAACCTTTTGCGGGATATACCTTTCAAGGCGGCGGATGACCGGCTGCATCTCGGCAGGATGGTGTAGTGAAGCAACGGCCATAGAGGCCAAGAAAGCACCGGCACTGTCTGCGGTAACGAAGAGTTTTTCGATGTTGCCGCCGAACTCTGCCGCTTTCGCTTCAATGACTGCGAGCGCATCGAGAATATCCGAGATTTGTCCGAAGATATCCGTTTCGGGAACCAGACGGTAATCGGGGATAAAAACGATATAGCCTCTTCTTGCCAGTTGGATACCAAGATTCCTGTTCTGTTCTTTGCGGCCGGCAATCAAGCCCCCGCCATGAACATCCAGGATGATGGGTAGTGGTTCTTTGACCTCTCCGACTGGTTTGTAGACATCCATAGAAAGTCCTAAACATTTTCGAACCGGGATGGTAACAATATCGACAAGGCCGCTGTTGTGCATATGCGGCTGGCTGCGAATGATTTGTTCGACATGGATGCGCTCCTTTACGGAAGCACGAGTAATGATATTCAAAAAAAATCAACTCCTTTAACAAAAAACGCGGCTGCTGCTCTTCTTGAACAGCAGCCGTATTTGGTGAAATCAACGGAACTCGAATGTGTATTCGGTCCCGGTAACGGTTGAGACGAAAATGTTCACGCCAATCACGCCGAGGCGCTTTGTCGTGGCAGTCGTAAAAGAGCGAGCGTTCTCATTTGACCCCACGACAAACCGAAGAGGCTCGCCGTTTACGACATGCAAGGCACCCTTGCAGCCGATAAGAGACTTGACTCTTTCGTCGTTGCTATTGGTGGCGGTTAAAATACACCCTTCCCGAATTCGCATTTGTAAATTCCTCCTTAATCAGAAATCTCAAGCCGAAGCTTGCGGGTACTGGTCAAGAACATCGTTGAATCGGGAATCTAGGTGCCGGTCATTTTCGTCACGGGCGGGATAACTGAACGCGTTCTCGTCTGCAGCAGCATCCGTGAATCCGTCCATCATGGTCAGGATACCCTCCATCCAGGCAGCGGCTCTGCCAAACATACCGTTTTCCTGTTCCTTGTTGCGGTGTAGGTAATCGGTAAGGCTTTCAAGAGCCATCTTCTGCTGATAGAAGGTATCCCAGTTAATGTCTTTGATAGTGTCGAGGTAAGCGTTATCGTCCATTTTGAACAAACTCCTTAAAAAATAAATTTACGATGCATACACCGAAAGGCTCCTGCAATCAAATTCCAAAACAAAAAGGCAGGCTCTCCATGTGACTGGAAAGTCTGCCTTAACGGTTCAGAACTGTGAATGTGTGAATTACCTTTCGGTTGGTATCCATCGTACATTTTTCATTGTATGCGGTTCGCACATTCGCGCAAGGGCTTAAAGGTGAAATCTGAGAAAATTATTGGACAGTGACAGAAGAATTTACAGCCTCAGACGATGAATCGGTGCTCTCACTCGCGGCTGCATCAGAATTCGCAGCGTTTTCATCATCAGATGCAGCACCGGACTCGGTTGCTGTATCAGATTCCGGAACAGCGGCAGCGTCCTCAGCAGGTGCGCCGGGCATAGTCGCATACAGACCCGTCAGACGGACAGGCGCGTCACCGTAGCCAAGATACCCCCAGAAAGTATCAGTGCTGGCTTCATTGATGTACTCGGTGCCCTGCAATACCGGGAACTCATAGATATCGGTGATAGCCGTGCCCTTCACATCGGCACTGTCAAACTGGTCGCTGCAGGATGCCACAACGGTGCAGTCCTCGTAGTTCCAGACGAGGTAGAAGGACTTGGCACCGGTCTCTTTGTTGTACTCCGCGTCACGGAACTCATCAAAGGAAGTATACTGCGTGCCGGTCGGGCTGTTCTTCCAATAAAGGCCATTCGGGGTACCGAATACCGCATAGAGGGCGTTGAACTTCTCCTCGGGCGTGCCGTCAACAGGAAAATCCTTCAGAGCGGAAGGCTTCATCGTCGAATAGAAAAGGCCATTCTCAAAGGCGTTCCCGATAGTCATGCCGTCAGAAGCAGCCGTGGTGCTGTCCATGACATTCGATACCGGACCACCATTGAAGCCAATCTGGTAGTAGTTGGCGGATTCCCCATTCTCACCCTCGGTACAGACACAGAAATCCGAGATATCTTTTTCCAGACCTTCTCCGGTCACGGCATCCTCAATACTGTCGATGACCGTTTCCCCCGTTTCCAGAACGGACAATTTCAGGTATCCGGAAATCGGCATCTCGTTCAAATCCTTCACGGACACGCTCTTGATTTGTGTAGAACTGCCGGATGCAGAGGAATAGAGTCCTGAAACGAATGCGCCATCCTCATAGGTCAGAGGATTTACACCCAAAGGCAACCCATCCGTCCATGTCATATCGGGCTTATCCAGAGTCCCTACAGCGAACTCTGGAAGATTGTCAAGCAATGACCATGCATTGATGGGCTCTGGCGTAGGTGCAGGAGTCGGTGCCGGTGTGGCAGTGGGCTGCGCGGCGGCGATAGCCGCTGCCTCAGAAGCCGCTTTCCGGTCCTGAATCTCCTGAGATGCACAGCCGGTAAACATCACTACGGATGCCATCATGACAGCTGCGGCGAATAGAATTTTCTTGTGTTGCATACTGTTTTTGCACTGTCTTATTATTTAGGCAGTGCTTTGCCTCCTTTTACATATCGTTTATGCTGAATATGACCAATGACCGCAAGCCCCAAAAAGCCAACGGCAATGAGCATCGAACTGCCTCCGAGAAGAAACGCGCAATAACCGGCCACATCGCGCCACTGTGCAGCTTTTGCGAGCGTGCAGATGACGCAGGCAATAAAGCAAAGCCAGCCAAAGAGATAGCCAGCCATTCCGATGGTAGCCACCTTCCCTAATACGGATTCTAAAAGCTTCAAAGCAACCACATCCTTCCTACGAGTTTAATTTTATGCGATTCGCAAGTATTGGCAACAGGAAAATATCGTTATAAAAAGAAAAAGCTGCCCAACCGAAGCTGGACAGCGAAAATGCTATTGAATTTTACTGTTTTTTGTTTTGTTCTGCTCTTCTGCGCTCGCGTTCCTCGTACTCCTTCTTCTGATACTTCAAGCGTTCGTTCAGCAGAAAGGAGTTTTCATCGCGGGTCATGGTGAGTTTGGCTCTGTACACGATATAAATGACGATAAGTGCCAAAATGCCGTAGGTGAAGATGAGACTCAGAAGATTGCCAACAACCGTTACGATAATAGGCGAAATGAGATGGAGAATACCAATGACGAGCAGGAACATGCCACCAAAGACGATGACTCTTGCAGCGGTCTGAACGGCAGGCGGGTAGCCATCAAGAAAAGTGGATATAGTATCGTTGATTTTCGTGAAAATATCATTTCTCTTTTTGCCATTGCTATTATTATTTTCAGCCATACCGGACCCTCCTTTTTATGCCCATTATAGCACGTATTTGAACAAAATGCTATACCTCGCATTATATTGTGGGAGAACAGGAAGCACTTTGTTTGTCAGATGACAACAAAAAAAGCCGCCACCCCAAAGGGCAACGGCTAAGTGTGTTGGTGTGATTAGCGAGGCAGGTTCTTGTCTACCACGATTTCGAGGTTGTAGTGAGGCAGTTTCGCAACATCACCCTTCGCAACCTTGAGAGCCGCCTTCATCTTGTCATCAGGCATGGACTGGATAAGGCTGTTCAGTTCCTCACAGGTGTGGCTGAGCATCGGACCGCGACTGGTGGTGAACATCGTAGCGGAAACCGGCTGGCAACCCTGAGAGACCATACCGTCCCAATGCGTGCGCAGTTCAGCAACAGACTTCATGTTAGCAGCAGTGCTCATGAAATCATAGATGTTGCAGTGGTTCTCGTCGATGTATTCAAGGACATCGATGCGAGTGCGGTTCGCATATACAGGGAACTGGAGCTCGACCTTGTTGCCGGTGTTGTTCATGATACGCTCAGCAAACTGCTTGGCGTACTCCTCGAGGGGGCAGGTCTTGTCTTCCACGACAGGAACAGCATCCTTCACAGCATCGAAGATGGCACGCCAGCCCTCATCGCTCAAATCGATGTTGGACTTGTTTGCGAGGGTGTTCAGGAACCCACGCGGCAGGTCAGAGATATCGATGGCGATGGTGCCGGTGAACAGGTTGAAGGAAGGATGACGAGCACGGTCCCAGATGGTATCCAACTGTGCGGTAGCGATAACGCGGTCGCCGAGCTGGATATCCACACCCTGGGTGCTCATATTCCCCTGATAATAGTGCTTCAGGGCGTAACCACCGGTCACTGCACGAGTCTGAGTAGCGGCTGCATTGAGCAGACCGACCTCAACGGAAACAGGAATATCGTGACCATTGTAGTTCACGCTCAGATGATGCGTCCCGGTCACAGCCTTGTAGCGCTGGAAGATAGGCTTGACGAAAACATCGCAAGTCTTGCCGTTCGCCATCTGATAGTCGGGAATCAGGATACGGGCGGGAGCGGCACCGGAATCATCGGGCTTGAGGTAGTTGCGATACTTGACGCCGAAATGCTCCGCAAGGGAACGACGCAGCACATTGAGGCTGGAAACCTTGCTCGGAGCGCAGCTGCCATTCTGGGTCAGCATAGTGCTTGCGGTGCTCTTGTCCATCTCCACATAGATGATGGTGGAGGGAGCGCCGAGAGGCTTGTAGGCATCACGCATAACGATGTCGGCAAGAGGGATATCCTGCTGCTCAACAATCTTCATCTTGGTGTCGAAGGGGCCGTCAACGAGGTGGTAGGAATCCTCTTCCGGCTTCTTGGTGGCGATGAACCACGGATACTTGTTCCGGGTAGCGACCAGCAGGAAGTTGTTGAGACCTACGCCGTGGATGCACAGAGGACCCTCATCGGTGTGACGAGAGCCAAACTGCAGGCTTTCGCTCACCTCGTTGATGTCCATACCGTTGCCCCAGTCGGCAGTAACCATGCCGATTAGGTCCTTCTCGGAGCCTGGTACGAACGCAACCAGAGCGTTTACAGGGCCGGTGCTGTTCGACAGGATGTTGTCCATGGGCTCGCAAGCGGCGCTGTGCATCGGGAGAAACTGGTTGGAAACGGCATTGAAGTAGTTCTTGGTGATACCAACATTGAGAATATGTGCCTTCATAGTATACCCCGTATCGTGGGGCCAACGTGCTGCTCTTGAAATCATCTCCACAGCAGGTAGAGCCCCAAGATAGGGGGTTATTGTTATTTGTTTGTGTGTTTGTCTGTTATTACAGGAAGCAGATAAGCGTAAAAGATTGCTATCGCAAGTATCGCAATTACAATCACGATAATTACGGGGACTGGGATTTGTTCGATGAGCGCAAGTATCACGCGTTTTAACAGCAGCTAGAGAAGACGACGTAGCATCTTATGATTGCTGAAAAAAGCGCTTACTTGCTAAAATATCTTCTTGAAATTAGTCATGATAATTCTCCTTTTTTGATTGATATTCATTTTATGCTAACGCACTTTATCGTTGTACCCACGGCTGGAACATGTATAAAAGATGCTCTAACGCGGCGTTCGCGGCTGGGATATGTATAAAGGATGCTTTGCTGTATTTGCAGCAAAACAACGATTTTCGCATTAACGCAGCGTGTACGTCCCGCTTTTTAGGCAGGAAATCTATTATTATCACCGTATCGTGGTGTACTACGATGCAGGAATGTTCCCGCATGACCAATAACAGATAGTCCGCAAAAACCTCCAAAAGAAAAAGGACAGACACCCATGACGAGTGTCTGTCCTTTTCAAGAAAAGAGGATTGTGAATATGGCTATTGTTACACTACCTATAAAGGTAATGATACTGGTATCTTTGGTACGATTATTATTCTATGCCGTTCGCAAGCGCTGTCAACACTAATTTCTGATTTTTCCAAACAAAAAAGCCAACTGTGTGTCAGATGGCTTTTCTGTTATTCGTTGATGTTTTTCTGGTTGTGGTGAAGGGCACCACGGACAAATTGGTTCCAGCGAGCATGATACAAAACAAATCCGTCTTCGAACTTTACCGTGATGTTGTTGACACCATGATAAGCAATACAGGTGGCTTTGCTTCCATTCTTCATCGTCATCGTGGTGCCGACAGATTTCTCAAAATCGTGCTCGTCCTTGCGTGCCGCACTGATAGTGCGCATCCGCATTCTGCATTCGGGGCAACGAGTGTTGCCGGACGTAGCAGCTTGTGTCATAGCGCGAACGCTTGTCACGAACTCTTTCTTACAATCCGGGCATACGAAGATAGCGCGTCTTTCCGAACGAGCGGAAATTTCGCTGGGAGTGTAATCGTTCTTGTCGCTCCACAGAGGAACAACCTTAGGACACTGGGTAGCCAAATCATTGATACCAGAAACAACCTTGCGACCTGCGCAAACAGGGCAACCTGTACTGCCATTTTGTACGGTATGAACTACATTGCAGATAGAAGCTTCAAACTCCTGCTTACAATCGGGGCATACGAACCACGCTTTCTTGTTGCTGCCTGCAGATACTTCGCTGGGGGTGTATGTGTTCTTGGCACTCCACATAGCGGAAATCTTAGGACACTTGGTAGCCAAATCATTGATGCCAGGGACGACCTTGATACCTGCACAAACAGGGCAACCGGTATTACCACGCATCAAGGACCTTGCGATATGGAAAGCACGGGCTTCAAACTCCTGCTTACAATCGGGGCATACGAACCACGCTTTCTTGTTGCTGCCTACAGATACTTCGCTAGGGGTGTATGTGTTCTTGGAACTCCACATAGCGGAAATCTTAGGACACTTGGTAGCCAAATCGTTGACGCCGGAAATGACATTCTTGGAATTGATAGTGTTAGTATTCATGGTAAACTCTCTTTCTCCTCGTATTTTCGAGGCTTGTAATAAATAAAAATGAGCGACTTGTAGTCACAATGTCTTAAACTTATGGCAGCAACGCATCATGGTGCGGATACGAACCAAGTCAATCTCGATTGCCAATGCGTTGATGGCTTCGAGCAGTGCATAGACAGCCATTGCGGGAATCGCTACAAGTAAAATAATGATGGATTTAATGGCTTTCATTTCAGACTCTCTTTCTCCGCATTTGCGCGGTCTTGCAACAAAAAAAGACAGGTCACCCGGTTGGTGCCTGTCTGAATTTTGTCAGGTTGTAAATGGTTGGTCGTGGTTTGGTATCTATTGTACAATACTCATTCTATACTGTTCGCAAACGCCGTCAAGACAACATTTCAAAAGAAAAAGCCGCCCCACCCTGAGAGGTGGAACGGCTGATGAGATTAGTGCTTGATGTAAAGCGAGGTGTCCCTGAACGGATTCAGGATACCAGGCTTATACTTGGTGCTGACATAATCAGCAATCTGAGTATCCGTCATACCGTTAAGCACATCGAGCCAGCATTCAGCGTTGATAGCCATGAGTCCGCCCATACCAAGTGCATTGTCGCAGCGTCTCATATCCTCTGCGAACGCCTCATGGTATGCGCAAGGCTCAGCAGCATGGATAAACCGATTGGTGTCGTACATAGTGCCACCTCACGCGTTTACCATGGCTTTAAGCCCTGCTTCGTCCAGAACGGGAATTCCCAGAGTGTTGGCCTTATCGAGCTTAGAGCCTGCTGCTTCACCGGCGACCAGATAGCTGGTCTTCTTGGATACGCTGCCGGTCACCTTACCGCCGTGCGCCTCGATAAAGGTCTTGGCCTCTTCACGGCTCATTGTGGGCAGGGTTCCGGTAATCACAAAGGTCTTACCAGCAAGCGATACAGCATCCTCAGCGGAACCGCTCGCGGATGCATTCGGTGCATGGTAATCGAGATTGACGCCAGCCTTGTACAGGGCCGTGACCTCCTGCTTGAACATAGGGTCAGAGAGCATAGCGTCCAGAGCGGCATAGATGGCATCAGAGAAACCGGGGATGTTACAATCCTTAATGTTATCCACATACAAGGCAGACAAACCGAGCAGGTTTCCGTCCGTTGCCTTGCACTGGGTAAACAGGGCGCGAGCAACATGACCGCCAATAAGACGATAGCCGAGACCTTTAAGAACACGGTCTGCGTTCTGGGTCTTGGAGTTCTCGATGGCTGCGAGCAGCTTCTTAGCCGTCTTTTCACCGTACATGTCGATGAGTTCGGATTCTTCCTCATAAAGCCAGTACAGGTCTACGGGGTTGGAGATGAACCGACTATCGACCAGGTCCTGAATGATTTGAGGACCAAGACCCTTGATATCCATGCACGCTTTGGATGCAAAATGGATGATGCGGTTGACCGTTTTAGCGGGGCAGGAATCGTTCGTGCAATACAGGTCCACAGACCCGTTCACGGAAGCGATAGGCTCGCCACAGACAGGGCAAACCTGACTGGACATGTCATAGGGCACAGCATCTGCCGGACGTTTCTCCTTCTCGACCATGGTAATCTTCGGGATGATGTCACCGGACTTGTGCAGAACAATGGTGTCACCGATACGGATGTCAAGATTTTTGATGAAATCCGCGTTGTTCAGAGTAGCACGTTCAACACGGGTTCCGGCCAACTGTACCGGGTCGAATTCCGCCACAGGAGTGACGCGGCCGGTACGACCCGTCTGCAACACGATACGGCGAAGAACCGTAGCCTTCTCCTCAGCGGGATATTTGAAAGCAATAGCCCACTTAGGAGTTTTGGTCCGCTCACCCATCTTCTTGCGGATGTCGATTTCATCCACCTTGATGACAGCGCCATCAATGGGATAATCGATATCATACCGATGCTCCCCGATATCGCGGATAGCGGCGAGGATACTGTCGGTATCATTGCAATGCGCGTAGTAGGTGGTCTTGAAATCGCAAACATCGCGCAGATAGCAAAGCTGGTCGCAGTGAGAGTCAGCAAACTCAGAGGAATCCTCCCCGTCATTGACACTCTGCACATTGAAGATGAACACTTTCAGATTCCGCTCCTTTGCGACAGCCGGGTCCGATTGACGCAGCGTACCGGCAGCGCAGTTACGGGGATTGGCGAACAGCTTCTTCCCTGCTGCTTCCTGCTTGGCGTTGGTTGCTTCAAAGTCCTCTTCGCTCATATAGCACTCGCCGCGCAATTCGATTTTCCAGACACCTTCCGGCATCTGGATATTGACAGGGATGCCAAGAACCTTGACATTGTCGGTAACATCCTCACCGACATGACCGTCGCCGCGAGTGGACGCCTGTACGAGCCGCAGCTTTCCGTCAGAACCGGCAGGCTTAGCGTACACCAGAGATAGGCTCAGGCCGTCAATTTTGCGCTCAATAGAGAAGGTGGCATCAGGATATTCCTTCTCTACAGAAGCCGTGAAATCGCGCACCTCATCGTCTGAGAAGACATCCAGAAGCGAAAGCATCGGGACACGGTGTTCAACCGGAATGCCGATAACGCGCTTGCCGCCGACCACCTGTGTGGGGCTGTCGGAGGTGACGAGTTCCGGATGCGCGGCTTCGAGGTCACGAATCTCGTGCATCGCACGGTCGTACTCCTCATCCGTTACGACAGGAGCATCCTGCTCGTAGTAAGCTGCGCTCCAGCGCTTGACCTTCTCGCAGAGTTCATTGTAGGTATTGATATATTCAGTCATTGTAGTTCAGTTCCTTTCAGTGCAGCCGCCATAGTATCTATCATACAATACATTTGGCGGCATTAGCAATATCGAACATCAGAAAAAGCAAGCCACAAAATGTGCTGAGACATGCTTTGCATTTACTTTCTCTTCACCTTATCGTATTTCACGCCGAGAATCTCAGCGGCAGCGTTAAGGGTTTCGAGAGAAATATTGTTAAAGTCATTTTGTGCTGCCATATACAGCGCTTTTGTGCATCTGACGGCGTCACAAATATCGTAGATGGTATCCTTGTTTTCGAAAATCAGCAAATACTGCTCATAGCCGACTGTGGTATCTTCTCGATACTCGACACCGTTGGCATCGAACTCATATAAGCGGTTTGCGGTTCCGGAAGTCGGGATGCATTCAAAACGGTTGGTATCAGAATCCGTGTGTGTGACCACCATTTTGCGAATCGTCTCGGGATAAGGAACCCCAAAGCGAAACTCGACCATCCAGAGATAATCGCCTGCCTTAACAGAAAGCATTTCAAATCTTCCTTTCAGTGTTAATTTTTATTGTTTATTCGTACCCTTCAAAGCTTCGATGGCAATCTCAAATTTTCAGTTCGAGCGCAACTTTTTCTTCTGCGCTCTTATCGTTCATCCCATCGACGAGAACGTAAATGTCTACGTTCCTTAAAACAAGTCCTTTCGCTTGCCAGTCGGTTTCTTTGCGAATCTTTTCTGGCAAAAGACGAAGTGCCTGCTTTTTGAGGTTGTCGATTTTTTCTTCTGTTGCGTACATCTCTTGGCTGAAGGTAAATTCTGCAGTTTGGTATGTTGTAGTCCATGCACGAACCTTTACCATTACGGTGCTTTCCGAAATGTTGTAACCTGCAAACGGAATCAAAGACTCACTCAGTTCCCCAATTCTCGCATTGAAGAGATTGGTTATACGAGCGAGTTCCTTTTGGTAGATTACCTTTGCTTGTCGCACCTGTTCACGGTAGCATTTTACGCAGTCTTCAACCGTGTAGAAGATGTTTACAGACTCACCCGTGTATCCCCGATAGCCTGTATTATCCATTGGAGCAATTACCTTGGACATAATATGACCGTTCTTTACAGGTCGGAAATAAATAGGAGAATAATAAATAATCTTATTCGTCTCCTTGGCATCCGTTACCACCACCGGAGTGGGCTCAATTCCACGAATTGGCTTTTTGGTCGGGTCTGCGTTTGCTCGATAGTCGCAAATCCAAACCATCTTTCCCGTAATGTTTTCCAGCCCTTCTGCGTAATCAAAATCCGCAAGAGATTTCGTCTTTTGAGGTCCTAATGCACGGTTATTTCGCCAAAGGGTTACATTGTTATTTTGTAGATATTCTTCGAGTTCCATTTTTTCACCTTTTTCCTTTCAGAGCTTCGATGACAACTTCTTCGTAGTCCTCAATAGCATAATAAACCTCGTTAAAGCCATTTGAGTGACCGCGTTCATACGCCTTTTCCCAAAGCATTTTCGCTGCATCATGACTGATAAGGACAGAAGATGCACTTTTTATATCCATTCGGATGAGTGTGAGGATATCAACCATGACATCCGAAATAGCTTTGTTGCGGTCGGTCACAAGTTTGGTTACTTCATCGTTCCATTTCTGCTGAAGCTGCCGCACCTTCTTTTTATTCCAATCGAGGGAATGTGCGCTGCTGATGATATCACCGGTTTTAGGACGCTTGGTTTTAGGGGTTGTGCGCATATTCCAAGCAGCTTCCATGCGAATCTGAAGATTTTTCCAACTACTATCCATGTTTTATTTCCTTTCTATGCGTTTTTTACATCAGAATTTGAAATCCTGGCATACTTCGATGCTGTTTTTGTCGTAACCGACAGCGTACAGTTCTTTGAGCAGCGGCGTATACTCCTCGACCGTTGCAGGAACGCCTGCCTTCAGATACCCGTAAGACGCATTCACATGCTGCCCATTGTGGACATACGCATCGAAATACAGGTTGGGGTCCTTCAATTTGAGTCTTTTGCAAAACTCGAGGGTTCCCGGTATCTTGTCAAGAAATACACAGGTGAGTTCGGAACCGGCTTCTGGATTGAGTTCGTCGGTACAGTTAAGAAAAGCTACTTTCATTTTCGTTCTCCTTTTTTGAGCGCAAAAAGGCGGGCCTCCCAAAATCGGGAAGTCCGCCTTAAAGCAAAATTGTGAATTGTACGAACGCAGTTAGCGCCTTAGTAGATGGTATCTATCGTACAATTCTTATTTTATTCGGTTCGCATATCGCGTCAACAATTATGTTCAAGGGGCTGAAATTATAACGGAAAATGACCGTAAAAAAGCGGACCTCCCGCTTCGGAAAGTCCGCTATAGCCGCAATTATCTGATTTTACTGAGCCTGGTTATCTGTCGGCTGCTGCGGTGCAGCGGGCTGCTGAGGCTGAACCGGCGCGACAGGCTGCTTGGGCTGTGCAGGAGCCTGGTAGGTCATGTTGGGGTTCTGGGTCTGTTCCTGAGTCGGCTGCTGGTACTGAGGCTGAACCTGAGCCGGATGAGCAGCCTTGTAGGTATCATACTTCTGCTTCATCTGGTCGTAAGAACAGCCATCCTGCGGGATACCGTAGTACCGATACTGACCGAACGCCAGAATCATGTTGAAGATGGGGTTTAGGAAGAACAGGCCAATGGTGAAGCCAATCCCCTGACCAAACGCAACACTCTGCTTGTACAGGGTCACGATGTTGATGATGACGCCGACGATGACCAGCAGCGTGCCGAGTAGCGGGATGCCGCCGAGCACAGTGCAGATGATGGGCCGAAGAACAGCCAGCCGTTGCCCCAGAAGATTTTGTACCGGATGTAGCTGTTGTAAAACGGGACGATAGACGCCCATCCGGGTTGACCGGCCTTCTCGAAGATTTTCCAGCCGGCCACAATGTTGAGAACGAAGAATGCCAGGATGACGAGCCAAAATCCAGCAAAGATGCTGAGAAGTGCGTTGATGGCCGCCGCCTCTGAACCGTAGGACATAATGATTCCTCCTAAAAAATTATATTATAAAGCCAATCGGCCTTATTCCTTTTCCTGCACGGCTTTGCGTGCCGCTTTTTCTTTCGACAGTGCTGCGAGTTTCTTGCCGCTTTCGACCAGGATTGCTCGGCGTTCTTCAGAGATAAACATGGGAGGACGAATTTTTACCCACTTTTTCGGAAATTCCGCTTCTACGCAATCTTCTTTGTCGATGGTCAGCTTCACCTCATCGGGATGCTCTGTTGCAAGTTTTCGCAACTCGTTCATCCGCGAATAATTTCGCGTATAGTACGAGCAGGTTTTCTCTGCATCGCAGAAATTGATGATGGTCTCGCGCTCGTAGGCACCATCGGCGCTTTGAGGTGTTTGGTTGATGGGACGCATTTTTTCATCTCCTTTCAGTCGAACAACACTGCCTTCTTCGATGGTCCGTCCGGCGTGAGGCTGCACGCATAAGCCCAACGCGGAAGCATAATACGACCGCGAACGCTAACGACGGTCATTTCCCGCGCCGTGGCTTGTTCGAATTCCGACGCGTCCAAAGCATTCCGGGTCAGCAGAATGGCGTCGTCCGGCATATCGTTGAGCATCATTTTCAGTTCTTTAACTGTCATAGATTGTCTCCTTTTGCATGACCTCATCCAGCGCCTCTAGGAACAAGACAGATTCGGTGTTCTGCGTCCCAGCTGCAACGATACCGGAAATCTCGTTCGGCTCGATGAGGAAAACGCTGTCACCGTCAATGAATCCTTGCGGCCATGGCGCAGCATAATAGGCGTAGGGCACGATATCGGTTGCATAGCCGATAATCATATATTTCTGGTCGGCGTCCTGCCGAACCTTAACGATTGTCCCGAGTGAAAACGCGGATTTGAGTGTAGGTGATACTGAAACAGGCATTTCTCTTTTGATTTTCAAGGATGAAAACACCTCCCTAAATACCAGTCTATGCGGTTCGCAAGAATGTGCAACGAAAAAGGCACAAAAAAAGGAGCTGCCCGAAGGCAACTCCCTGTCATACATAGATTTGCTGTATTAAAAGCGAACTCAGCGATTTTGTGCGACCTCGACATTGAAGTCAAACAGTTCCTTGCTGGTCGAGCACCGGGAAGAAAACTCTCCGTCACGGTTCTGGATGACATCAGATGCCAGAACAGGCTTTCCGAAACCGTCGTCCACAAACACAGGATGCTTGCTGCCATCATTGTCAGAACGGGGCGAGAAGCTTGCGGCCGCGAACCAGTCTTCCTCATCGCTGCCCTGCTCGTCGTACAGACGGCAGAACGGAGCGGGGATTTCGGGCGTCGGAAGCTGGAACATTGCTGCCTGCATTTCCTTGCCGCCATTCTTCACATTCACATCAATGAGAGGGCAAATCGTATCGCCTGCACACTCCCACTTGGTATAGGATTGAGCGGTAATTGCGGTATTGCCGTCAGATACCTCAATACCGAGCGAAAGAATGTCTGATTTGAGGCCGAGCTTTTCCTGAAGCATTTCCGGGGTGAGAGTCAGAAGCTGACCGCCGACCGTGTTAATGATAATGTTCATCGTTCACATTCTCCTTTTTGATTTTAGTAAATATAGTTCTCGCTTCGAAGCGCTGCCTGAACGGCGCGGATTTCCTTTTCGGTGAGTTGGTAGCTGCCAATCGGCGTGTTCGCGGAACCAAAGTATAAGGAATCGAACACCATGCAGGCTTCTCCGTTCTCATTGAGCCGATAGAGGAATGCTTCCTTTGTCCGTGCATCAGTAGGATGGTCTACCAGCGATACGAGAGGAAGACCTGTTGTCGAGTTCTTGACCATCTGCCACTCGGATGCGTTCCGGTCACAGTACCCAGCGATGTAAATGTGCGGCTCGGAGATAAGGCGCAGGTCACGCTTCATCAATTCGAGCAGTGAATTGGCGGGCTTGCAGCTGTAAGTATTGGTCAATTCGACGTTTAGCTCAAAATTGAGCGAAACACAGAAAACACGGTATCCGCGCTTATCCAAGTCATCGAGCATTGCGGTGCCAGCGCCCGAAGACAGGAATGAAACCATCTTGGTGTCCATGTTTTTAGGCATGTAAAGCACAGCCGTAATGAGGTATCTTTCCGAACGCACCAGATTCTTAAACATCACGCATCATCCTCCGTCTTGGTAGTCATGCCATGGACTTTGTCGATGGCGGCGGCAATCGTGTTGTTCTCCAGTTCAGTCATCTGCGTGCAAAGGTAACCCCAGTCGATGGCATCGTGGACCTTGCGGACAAACACATCGTAGGTGCCAGCGGTTTTCATCATTTCGATTTCCGATTCATAGCAGCCGGATTCCTCGAGCAGATGCTGGATGTCATCGATGGGGTTCATTTCGATAGTTGGTACAGTTTTGTTCATGATACAAACTCCTTTAAGTGTTTTGGATGCGAAAAGAGCGGACCTCTCAGAATCGAGAAGTCCGCCCTTTAAGCGAAATTGTGAATGTACGAAAGGCAGAAAGCCTTTTTGATTTGGAATGGTATCTATCGTACAATACCCATTCTACTTAGTTCGCATATTTTGGCAAGTAAAAAATGTTGCTCATTCGAAGGCGAGTGGTGAAGAGTGTAATTTTAGATGTGGAGAACAGTCCACTCACTCCTTATTCTGTAATTTGTAATTGTAGCGTAGATTTCTAAAAAAAGCCGCCCACCAAATTATGTTGTGGGCGGTTTTTTTGTTGTTAGTTTTCAAAATCTGGATTCTTCCAGACCGTTTTCTTTCCGTAATGGATATCCGAAATGTACTTGAACGGAATCTTATCCCGGTTTTTAAGAAGAGCATCGTTTTCCTCTAAAAATTCCTCAATGCGTTCCTCTTCACTACGCGGAGTAATGTTCCATGTATCGAGATATCCATCATACATGGCATCCATATTGAAAATTCCGTCAACGGGGTACTTGACAGAGTCAATTTCTCCGTTGACGTCCAAGCCAAGGTGGACGTTCTTATAGTTCTTGATGCTGTCTGTCAAGGATTTGAATTTCCCTTCAGGAGTATCGGGATTACTGTACTTTTTCACGTACTCTTCCGTTAACTCCTCCGTCATGGCCAATGTAATCCAGAACTGGAGCCCGGAATACTCAAGGCTCGCTTTCTTGATTCTCTCCATCGTCCGTTCAGCCCAGCCGGTGGGATTGGCAAGATAATCCACTACCAGTTCATCGGCATTTGTGGATGTCAGGCCAAAGCAAGACCCGTTTCCAATCTCATCGACAATGCTGTCAATAGGGCTGCGATAATTCTTATACCCCTTTATTATGCGACAGAAAGCGTTCTGTCGTGCTATCTTATCGTAATGACTGCCTTTGAGAATTTTCTTCTTGTCTTCTTCCGTCACATTCTCTCGGAACATATCGAACAGCTTCTGTGCCATTTCCTCTATGACAGAATCCGAGGTAAAAGAAGAACGGCAGAAAATCGTTTTGAAGTCCTGTGTTTCATTGACGGTTTTGGCATTATCGACAACGAGGCAAAGGAAGCGTATCTCCTGGTTGAATGTTACGGGTTTATTTTCCAAGGTTCCATAAAACCGCTGCCCGTACAGAACATCTACCTTATGCTCACCATAGGCGAGCGGTATGCGCATAAAACGGTAGTAATACTCGGACAGCTCACCGGAATCAAGAATGATATTGCCTTCGAACGAAGGAGCGCCGAGCTCGAGGAACCTTTTGAATCCCTCGCGGTTGATATTGTTTGCCATGATATTTTTCCTCCTAAATACTTACTTCGTTAAGCCCTCGAATTCCTGATTTTTCCAGAGCACATTCTTCATATTATTCTTTTTCCATCTGTACAGTCCAGCCGTTCACGTCGGAATAAACCGCATAGAGCAGTGTTGCGAAATTATAGCCTCCGTCATACAGCGTGTAACGAAGGGAAATGTTCAGCGCAAGAGTGCGTTCCTTGACGGTGCCATCACAATCAAGATAGCTGAATATCTTTGTCGGATGGGAAAACCATGCTTCCCGTTCTTCATTAAATTTATCTTCATCGTATTCCACGACTTGCTTGAAACACGAATCAAACGTAGCAAGCTTGACCGACGAAAATACATCAGCCATCATCCCGCACTTTTCAATCAATTCATCAGGCCATTCGACTTTGATGATTGCTGCACCATCGCGCAGTTCTTTCAGTTCTTTGTGGGGGCTCAGCGAGACGTTGTAGCGTTCACTGAGGAAGGTGAACAGCCAGGACCAGTCAATGACTTTCAGGAAGTTGGATACTTCCTTGGAATCCATGAAAATTTTGATTTCTTTCCGTGCCATAGTTTTATCTCCTAATTGTTATGGGGTATTTACTCCTTATGTTATCAGCGATTGTTTTTTAATTCATAAAATTCCAGTTATTGCCCAACCATTCACACCAGCCTGTGGTGGAGGAGGGACAATTTTTGCTGTCCGCGCAGATATGATTCAGCAGCATTGCCAAGTGAAACTTATCCAATGTCCGAATCATTTCGAGATTTGTCTTATCAGACTTCACGATTGTCATGTCAACGTTGGTTTTCGTCTTGATGTACGACACGGCGTCGCCCATCTTTTTGAAAAAAATTCCGCAGACCGGGACAAAGTATCCAACCTCGATGGAAAGCTCTGCCAAAAGACGGTAGCTGTCAGCAGTGTTCGTCCTCTGGAAAAGTTCATCGAACTGAGCGCGAATTTTCTTCTCATCGTTTTTCCCAATGTCATTCAGGTCAAAGATGTATTCCTGAACAATGAACCCGTTATTAGATTTCGTGGGCACATATGCTTTGTAACAGGATGCATCAATCTGTTTCATGACAATCGGAAAGTCATGGGAAGACGTGGAATAGAGACGTGCTTTATCGACTTCCTTTTTCAGCTTTTCCAGCAGCTTTTCAAGAACAGCCTTGAGATATTCGGCGTGCTGATGGCAGGTATCCACTTCTGTCTGGAACATACCGGTGTCATCTTTGAGCCGCCCGGTTTCCCAAGCTTTGTCAAAGACGCACTTGAGTTTCTGGAGCTCGGTTGCATCCAAGTTGTCGTATTTCCCGGACTTCGTTTTAGCCTCAAAAATGGCGATTGCTTCACGCACTTCACTGTACGAATCAAGTATCAACTCAAGGTCCTCCAAAAAGAGTTTCTTGTTGATGTCGATGGAGTAATTGATGTCGGTAATGCGCAAGGTTATGGTTTTTGCTTTTTCTTCGACATCAAACCCCATTTCCCGGCAGATATCCGGGAACTGTTTCAGATACATCATATTTTTTCACCTCAAACTTTCTCAGCGATATCTTCGCCGTATACCATGCTCGGGTTGGAACCGTTGTCCAATTCGGCAACATAGCTAAAATCAACAGTTAATGTGTTTGTCGTAGGCAATTTCTCCTTTCCAAGTAAAAAAGCAGGCCCGCCAAAATGGTGGGTCTGCTTGTTGTTTACAGATTGTGAATTGTACGGTGGCAAATGCGGCTAAGTGGAATGTTATCTATCGTACACTTCCATTCTATTCGGTTCGCACAAACATGCAAGTGAAAATGGGCCTTCCCAAAAGGAAAGCCCACTGTATGGTATTGCTGATACTCAGATAGCTGCACAGAAGTTCGCAAGGCGCTGCCAAAGCAAGTAGTTGTCGTAGCTCATGCGTACCTTTTCGGGTACACCTGTAACGAGATACCACTTGTGTGCCTTAGCCTTGATGTTCGAGATGCGCTGCTGTTCACTGCGCGTAAAGGCTTTGCTGAACATACGGCGTCTGCGCCCGGAATTCCAGTATGCACCCTCCATAGTCTCGCAGATAAGAGCATAGGCAAGTTCGTTCTGAACATCGTCATGGGTCAACTCGATAATCTTACCCATATTCAGGCACCTACCTTTCGGCTGGACTTCTCTCGGCTCTGATGCACCATGGAAAGCGCATAGTCGAGCGCGGCATCATCATCCGGCAGATAGGTGACAGATTTGAGTTCTCCGTACTCGCTGTGATGGCGCGGGATAGTCTTGGGTCTTTCCGTAACGACCGTCTCCTTCTCGAAATGCAGAGCAATCCGATTTGCAGGAACGGCATACCGTTTCTGCCGCTCGCATTCCTTGAAGTAGTCGATGGGCGTTGCGAACCCCAAGGGTTTTCTGCCATCAAGTCCCGTAACGGTGACGACATACGCCTTGATGCCTTTCGCTTCCCGTCTCTGCTGGTCCGCATAGTATTGGTAGGAGATGTACATCGGCGATTCCTTCAAATACGCGTTAGATTCCCGCGCAATGTAGGTCCCGCTTTCCCGGCAAAACCACAGAAATGTCTGAGGTTTACCGTCGGCTTTCGCTTCCTTTGCGGCTTTCTGAATGACCTTTGTGTCGAGGTCAAAGTCCGACTGATATTGTTTTGTTACCTGCTTCATCGCAGATTTCAGTTCCGGTAAAATCGGAATCATAGTATTATTCATTTCAATTCCCCTTTTAGAACGCTGTGAGCTTGGAAATATCCATGTCATAGCGTTCATATTTGTGGATGTAATCGAAAACGGTGTTCATCTGTGCCTGAGTTGCGGTTTTGGTGGCGTCCATATCAAGAAATGTTTTTCCCAAAGACGGATTACGAACCGCAATCCAACCGCGCCGGTACAGGTAATCGAGACCCTTCCCGCTCCAATCATAGGCCATGTCTAAGACTTCCTTATCAGAGAGGTTCAGGCGTATTCTGTTTTGCATGATGATGCGCCCCGCAAGAGCCGCATGCTCTCCGAACTCGCAAGGATACCATGTTCCGTCCGGAGCAATCATGCCGTATTCAGATAACTTCTGGATATTGTTAGATTCGTTCACACAAATAACCCCTTCGCTGTCAGGTGTTGTTGTCCAAAAACTCCTGGCATTCGGTATCGTTCATCACGAATCCGAAATACGCCACACGCTTAACGGTCGTTTCCCAGACACGCATTGTGCGGCTCCGGGGCTGTACGACCCAGGAATGACAACGCCAAAGCCCGTCCTCGGAAAGAGCGTACCCGGTCGCAATAGAGCAGTGACCACGGTTTGCATCCCAAAGATAAGCGGAATTCGCGTGACATTGACTGGGCTGACCCTTGCGCATATAGCTGCTGCCATAGAAGAACTGCCCCCGACTGAGTGTTTTTACGGCGTCTTCGTCGTAGGCAGTCATGCAGACCTCATCTCCGCCGAAGCTGAGAATCTTGTCATGCAGTGCTTTCATGGCATCGAGCATCTCCTTGGAGAATCTCGATTCGCCGTTATATACCTGATGGCTGTCAATCCACCGCTTCCAGTCATCGCTCATCGGATTCCAGTGGATGGGTGCGGGCATCTGGTCAGGGACTGTGATGGGTTTCAGGCTATTCCAGCCTTTTCGTGTAAGTGTCATCTGGTTACCTCCGCTGGTTTCAGGAGTTTATCGATTCTTGCAATGATTTCATCGCGCTTCTCTCCGCTCGGAATCGAATCACTGTGACCCTTATCCGTGAGAAGCGTGTCGAACATGGCAAGAATTTCATTCGGATTGACCGGCTTCTCGGCAGAGGCACGAAGATAGGCTTCGATATCTTCCACGAGATTCCAGTATTCCATGCCATACAGCATCGCACTGTTTTCGTTGCTATGCCGGTCTTCTTCCTCGCTTGCATCACTGCAAACGATAGGAAGTTTTATCTCGGCGAGATAATCGTCAAAGATGTCCGCAGTATAAGCGGCGAGCCAGCGAATATTGGTATTCATGATTTTTCCTCACTTTCTTTCAGCTTTTGCCGCAAGCATCATCCCGCAGCATTTGTTCAGGCAAATGACACTGACCACGAGCAGCGCGATATTGTGCAGCGTGAAGGACTGTGCCAAAGCACTGATGCTCAGGAAGATGAAGAGAACAAACAGGACAGCTAAGGTTTTGAAGAAGGTATAGATGATTCTGTTCATGGTAATGCTCCTTTTTTGCTCCGGTTATCGAAGCATGTCAACGATTTTTCCGACCAACTCATCATTGGTCACAAACTGGTTGCGGCCCCTGGCACCGAGCGATACAGAGGAGTAATCCTTCATATCGGCGGCATAGCGAACCATATTCTTGTCGGCAATCGGCTGATAGCAAGACCGTTCTGTGGTCACATACACGCATTTTCCGTTCAGGATATTCATGATGTGTCCGTAGCAGCCCGTCTGCTTGCCGTTGCGCTGCATGTTTTGCAGGTTATGCGTCAGCATCAGACCGTCGTTCTCCTTCTCGGCACAGGAGAGCATAGACAGTAGTTTTCGAGTCTTATACGCAGTGTTTGTCATAGTAAATCGCCTCATTTTTTAGAAATACTTGTAAGCAGCGTTCAGCCGCTTGTTGTAGAGTTGTAAGGTGGTCAGGTTCTCGCAATAGACCTTGCTGGACGAGATAGGGACATTCACCCCGGCTTCCATGTGCGAGAAGAACATCGCAAGACAATCTTCTACACTGTCGCTCGTGGTGAGTGTCTCGTATACCGGATACGAGTACTCAGCTGCCTGACTGTAGGTGGCATTGAGCTCATGGACAAAGAATTGGACCTGACCGGACACGGAATTTGCATCCAAACCCGATGCATAGCACCAGTTCAAGAGATTTGTCTTACGGCCGTGTGTCCATTGCAGAAGCCCATAGCCTCCGTCGTTCGGATTCTCGGCAGTAACACGAAGCCCGCTCTCCATTGCCATGCACCCCATCACAGCTGCAGTGCCGGCCTTAGAAAGACCTGCATCCCGCAACGCTGTATAGATGGCGTATTCATTGTCAGAAAGGTTCTGAGGCATCGTGTCCGTCACAGGTTCTTCTGCCGGTTCCGCCGCAGTCTCTGCCGTCTCGACAGAAGGCTCAGATTCGGGCTCTGTCTCGGTCACCTCCTGCTCAGGTATAGGCAGTACCGGCGTGAAAGGCGGCTGAGCGTTGAGTTCACGAAGATGAACCTCCAACGGCGTGACATACTCGATATCGGAATCATCATCAGATGACTTTACCGGCGCAGCATACGCAGGCGTCGAGAAAAAGCAGGCTAAGCAGCCTATGATGGTGATGATGCTGAGCATAAAAGCGGTGGTCCCGGCATAGAATTTCTGTTTGTCGTTCATTTTCATTTGTGATTACTCCTTTGAATAAAAGTTCCCGCCGACAAAAGCTGTCTGGCGGGATGTGATTGATGTTCGGTTGTCGGAAAAACTTCATGCTTCACGGACTACGATGGCGGTATATCCGCTGTTGGCAAGATACCGATACGCTGCATCATAGGCGTCGCCGAGCGTTGGGGCTTTGACATACCCGATAAAATCGGAGCAGATAACCATGCCGGAAAAACCTGGGTTACCGGCATAGATGGCGAAGCGTGTGTTTTTCTTGGAATTGCGATTAAACATAGCGGACCTCCTTGCAGTCACGTTCAAAAAGATGGATACGGATTTCTGAAAACAAAAAAGGCAGACCTACCACGAATGGTAAGTCTGCCTAATTTGAAAACAGAATTGTGAATGATGTACGCCCGAAAGATTCGGCTGTGTAGAATGTTATCTATCGTACAATACCAATTCTATGCCGTTCGCAAGGATACGCAAGAGAAAAACAAAAAAAGGCGAAGTCTTCCGAAAAAGACTCCGCCATGGTTTTGTGTGCGATTTTTGCATTTCAGTGTTGTTATTCACGGCACATTTCTCGCATCTTATTCTTCCTCAAGCCATTTCTTGGTGATGTCAAGAAGGCATTTTCGGAATTCAGGAGCGGGCTGCATCGGAATCGAAGACCACTGCGAATCGAGAATGACTGGGTATTCGTACTGTTTGCCGTTATGCGAAAACGGTATGAACTGAACTTCTCCGTCCACGAGCCATAGCTTTTCCGTTCTGATGGGTTCGATGTACTCCGTCAGCCAGCATTCGTGCGTGACAACGGAATCCGCCACGAAATACTTTGTCTTATCGTCCAGTATCAGTGCTGGATTGTTATCCTCGACACAATACACTCTTCCGACGAACGGCAGGAGCATCGTCTCGGCGGCGTGTTTCGCGCTTCTCCCCTGCCGAATTTCCGATAGCAGGAAACTCGATATGAAATGCGGGATACCGATGCCGGTCAGGCAGTCATCGAGTGTGTGTCCGGTACAGATTCTCGGTGTTTCCTGGTCCTCCCCCTTCATCCGATTCGTAGGGATTTGTGGAACGACCTTGTCCGGCAAGCATCCGGTATTCGCCATGAGATGAAATAGTATCTGCATTATGGGACTTACTCCTTCGGCAGTTTCTTGCGAAACGGGTCAAGGTCTCCTGGCCTATAGACCGACTTGACATAGGATTTGATGTCGTCTTCTCCAAGGCTCTCAAAGAGATTCAGCCAGCATTCGGCTTCAATCCGCATCTCGCCGCCCATTTGATACGCTTTCTCGCACTGCACCAAATCAAACTGAAAATCGTTCTTGTAGCGGCAGTTTTCGGCTGCTTTTGCAAATTTCGTAAATGTTCTGGTATTCAAGGTTTACCTCCTTTTCTGAAAATGAAAACAAAAAAGCAGACCCTCATTTCGAGAGTCTGCTCTAAGCACATAACAGATTGTGAATCTACCGGTATGGGGAATCAGAAGATGGTATCTATCATGCACTTACTATTCTATTCGATTCGCACAACTGTGCAAGAGGGATTTTAAGATGCAGCTACGCTTTCGCCTTCGCCAATTTCTTCGCAGCTACGCTTCCTGCTCACTCGCTGGCGGCAGCTACGCTTTCGATATCGTCTGCGTTCAGGTTGATGTACTGCCACGATTGCGGGGCGCGTTTCAGGTGCAGCTGATGCATGGGCAGAGAAAGTTTGCGGACATTTGAGATATTCCAGCCATACAGCATGCCGGTTTTGTTGCCATACTCGAACAGCGCGGCTATATCGATACAGCTTTCCCGAATAAACTTATCCGCCATACCGGACAGCTTTTCGCCGTCTGCATAGTAAGGAGACAATCCTGTCAGGCAGTTCAGCTGGTCGATGTCCTCGCAGGTAAAGACCCCGATGATTTCCCCTGCACCGCCGTTTGCCTTTGTCTCATAGCAGAATACAGCGAATGGAAACGAGATTTCCCAAGGTCGAGATTTGCGGACTTCGAGCGTCTTTTCACCCGACATGATTTTAGCAAGCCATTCGCGTTTTATCGAAATGACGACCGCTTTGCCGTCATTTACCGCGAGTGCATTTTTGAGAGCAGTCATGATTATCAGTCCTTATCATCATTACAGAAGTTATCAACTTTCCCTTCTTCCCGCTCGTATGCGGACATGAACTGTGCGACAGCCAATTCAAAGTGACTACGGCTGATACTGTTGATGTCCGAGAAATCGAGGAACGCATGCTCGAAATTGCTGGTCATTGCAACAAGAACGTGCATTTCGAATTCTTTGGCGAACTCTTTTGGCGTGCCATCGAAGTGGATGATGATATCCTCGGGCTCCACATCGGGGTCAACATAGTTCGAAATAGCATCATCCTTCGCGTCACGAAGAAACTCGTTGACACTGTCCTCGACTTCGAGTTTGGTATAGTCACCGAGCGGCACCCCCTGCTCCTTGGCGGAATCAGTTGCAGCCATCATCTTCATGACATAGTAGCGGAACATGAGAAAGGCACATGCGCCCGTCGGTTTGAAGTCCCAAATGACCTTTTTCAGCTGCGCCTGACGGTTGTTTACGACTTTATAGTTGGCTTTCATGAAATCTCCTTCTTAAAAAATGCTTTACAACGCATGAAGATTTGATTTGCAGGGTGCATACATCAGCGGCTCGTCCGTTACTTTCAGAACGGTGCCGTCCCCTTGTCTGCACGCATACAGGATTGCTTTGAGCATCTCATAGGCAAGTTTGCTGTTGTAGGCAAGCCCTGCGTTTGAGATGCCGAAATTACCATTCCAGCCAACCCTGAGTTTTCTCAGCTGTGGAATCAGAAGGTCACGGGCTTCCGCTATGCCGATGCCGCCCCAACGAGCGTCATGATACGCCTGCAGCTGCGGTTTGTTGTCGGTATCAGCTATATCGAGAACCTCATAGATGATGCTGAACTGTCCCATTAGGATTCTGGAATACGCATCGAGGATGGCAGCAGCTTTTACCCAAGCACTTTCATTCATGTCGATGCGCTTAGTATACGGGGTTTCCTTGTTCCCTACCTCGATATCCGCTGCCGCGAGCGCAGTCTGATAGATTTCCCCTGCTGCGTTTTGCATGGTAGGCACGGGAGCTGTGACCTTAAAGTCGGTAAATATCATATGCGCCTTTTCGATATCCACATCATTCACACCGTAGGCGTCCCCGACCTCTTTGCAGATGGAAGAAAAGTTGTTGCCGTAGAATGTCTGCATTACCTGCATGACATGCAAAAACAGCTGATACTGCTTTTCGGTCATTTCGAAAATCATGGCGCACCTCCGTTACTTTATTAGCATTATACCACAAATGTGTATCCAGTACAACCATGGACGGCGAATCGTAACAAATAAGACACAAACAAAAAAGTGCCTCTAAAATTCTCGACTGAAATCGAAAATTTTAGAGGCAGTGGCGCTCATGGAAGGATTCGAACCTTCGGGCGATTTCTCACCGGCGGTTTTCTGGACCGCTGCCATCGACCACTCGGCCACATGAGCATATGGCGCAGAGAGCGAGATTCGAACTCGCAAGCCGGGGATTGACCCGACGACGGATTAGCAATCCGTTGCCCTACCGTTAGGCGACCTCTGCAGATTTGCACCCGTTTTGTTAAACAATAAAGTTGACTACCGAACTCTAAACTTTACTATCTCGTTGTGGGTGCTTGTATGACCCCTGGCAGACTCGAACTGCCGACTCCAGCTTGAGAGGCTGGCGACTTGGACCAACTTGTCGAAGGGGCCTTATGGTGTGCCGGGTAGGATTCGGACCTACGAACTGTAACAGACCTGTTTTACAGACAGTTTGCTTTGACCGCTTGCATACCGGCACATATGAGGAGGCATTAAGCCTCGTGGTGCTCCCGGCTGGAATCGAACCAGCGACACATAGGGCTTCAACCTACTGCTCTACCAACTGAGCTACAGAAGCAGATGGTGACCGAAATGGGGCTTGAACCCATACTCTCAAGCTTGAAGGGCTTGCGACTTAACCAATTCGTCTATTCGGCCATATAGCCGCAATCCTGCGGCGAGTGGGTTATGCGATGACGAGGATGTCATCGATTTTCGTATCGAGCATTGCGGCGAGAATCACAAGATTGTCGATGGTAGGAAGTGCTGTGCCTGCCTGCCATTTGGCTACCGCCTGCGTAGATACACCGAGCGTATCCGCCACATCCTTGACCTTGATGCCTGCCGCCTTACGCAGTGCCTTAATATTGGCACCCGTCTGCACAATATCGATAGTTGGAACATTCATTTTCTTTCGCTGCCTTTCTGTATTGCAGGCAACAAAAAACGCTGCCTGCCGAAATGAATCGACAAGCAGCGTTCGGAATGCAAATGCCGTCAGAAGACGCACCGCAGCCGTTCGAGGTCTGTTTTTGCCTGTCGATGGGTATAGGAAACAAAGCTGGATTCGTAGGACTCGAATTCAGATTCATAACTATACTCAGCAAACGACATAGCATTAACAGTCTTGCACAGCATCTTCGGTTGTCTCCTTTCGTTTCGTTCTGTTTACATTATACCACTTTTATGGTTCTGGTCAATCAACCCGTGGTTTACTTTTTCACCCATCTTGCGGTATCGGGAATGTACACCGCATCTGTCCCCTCTTGCTTCGGGTTGGAGGGATTTTCCCTGCTGCCAACTGGCGGCTTCTGGTCCTTGAACTTGTACTTGTCACGGTAGCCAGCGCCTTCGTGGAGAACGCGGTCTGCGCCGAGTTCGTGCTTGCTCATCACACATACGCTCCTTCCGGAAGCCTGTCTGCATCTGACAGTTCATCGACAGTCAGTTCCCTCAATGTTCCTTGGTCTGTATCCAAGCCGACGGTATACACATACACAATACTGCTATTCTGGAATACTTCGGCCGGGGTCTTGCTTTTGCTGACGATTTGTTCGATTTGCTGCTTCGTCGCCGGATACAGGACCCAGCGTTCTTCGCTTCGCACTTCTGTGCAGTTACAGAAATACAATTTTTCGTCCTCATCCTTGCATATGCAGAGCAACGAAATGCCGTCATAACTCCAAAACACTTTATCGACAACAAGTTCTTTTCCAAACAATTCTTTGAAATTCAGTCCCTCAAACAAGGGCTCTCCGTGTAAACTCATATCCGCTCCTGTTTTACTTCTTCATGCCGGAACCAACTTATGGTTGGAATTTCTTGTTTTTATCTTCGCCCAAGACGCGAGGATTCGAGGAAGTGAACCTATCTGTGTGCGATTTTTACTTTTATGCTTGCCCATGCCTAGTCCTTCTCAAGAAAATGTTCCCACTGTGTTCGCCTAATTGGTGTACCGCCGAAAGCGTAGTGCTTGTCATAGTAATCCGACATCGCTGCGGCATACCTTGCAGCATCGGTAGGATTATAAAACACCGTTTTACCGATGCTTTTTACCGGAACCCAATGAATAACGGAGTAACCATCTGTGTTAATGCCAACACAATGCGCATCAACATATCTTTCCCTAAAAAATCTGGTAATTTTGACGGGGTATACAACGTATTCCAACTCAACAAGACGCTTCTCGTTGTAGTATCTGTGTTCCCAAGCACTCCAGAGAGTGTCACCAATTTTTGGCTTTTTGCTTGTCATGAGGATATCTCACTTTCGACTTACAAGATGAAGGCCAGGGAAGTCCACGGCTTAAACCGTGAGAAGTGTTAACAGTTTACTTCTGTCGGGAAAACCTCGTATACACTGACATACAGCACCCCCGGCTTGTAGTCAGCATACTCCACCGGGCGCTTCTGGTCGTATACCTTCACATCAGAACCATCGTCAGCCGTGAGCCAAAGATATTTGACATGTTCGGCATAGCGCGGGTCTTCTACGCGATAAGCCTGCCCTTCTTTGATTTTCAGACGTCGCATATAGGCTTGTACGCGTGAAAACTCAACAAATGCGCCGTAGTCGCCGATTACGATACGGTTGTACCCGTTGGTAATGACTGTGCCATTAGCGGTTTCGAGCGAAATCGTGTCACCGGACACATTGCACCATTCCGGCAATGCTTTTTGAAACTCGGCTCTCACATCGCAGAAGAAGGTACGAGGAATAGGTTTGTATTTGTGTTCGTTGGCAAGTTGCTCTTGGTATCGGAGCATCCGAGCGCCGATTTCTGAGATTTTGTGTTTCACAATTTTACCCCTGACCCAGCATTTGTGCAGATGCGATTTCCCGAATATTGCGATTTTCTTTTTCGGGAGCTGTTACAATACGGCGATGAGAGCGCATCAGTGTCAATATGCGGTTACGGAGCTTTTCATCTTTGATAAGCTGAGCAACCTGTTTGATTTCCGATTCACGCAGATACATTGTACTGTCGATGAGAACACCATGTACCTCGCCGTTTTCGGAACTCTCCTCGACTTTATCGACATTGTCATAGGCATAGATGACATCTACGTCGATAGTGATGGACGCTTTCTCAAGAAGTTCAGCCCCTCCTTGAGTTACCAGCCACTTGTGTGTGTAGCTTTCGTCAGAAATGTATGTTTTGCCAATGAGTTCCAGCGGCGGTGAAACAAGATGGTTTGTGGAATAGCGGATATGGTCTTCGCTTTCGTTGAGATTATCCTGACAAAGGCGCATCGGCTTGATGTTTTTGTCTTTGAAGTGAACATAGGTGTCCCGAAAGAATGTGGAGATGGTTCGTTCAATGTGGTCGATTTCCGGCATCTCTTCTACGTTGCGGAAAACAAGGCGTGTAGACTCGCCTTCACCGTACTCCTCGTCATCCGTCACATAACGGACCTTCTCCAACACAAACTTGGGTTTTAATGCCTCTTTAACGGCTTTGAGAGAAAATACATTCCACTTCATTCGGCTGTCCTCCACTTCTTTTCCCATTGGTCATACTCAGAAATTTCCCGCTTTACGATTTTGCCGTCTTTTTTGTATAAGGTGATTCGCTGTGCATAGTCGGCAGAGTGTTTCAGCAGCCGCTGCAATGCTTCTTCCTCGGAAGTTGCCTTTGTAACTCCGTAATAGGAGCCACCGGACCCCAAAACATCAGGTTCATACCAGCCTGTCTCGTAGTATGTAGTTTGTTCTGTTGCTTCATCCAGAATAACTTTTCCCTGCTCGCCATAATCACCCGTATAGTAGCTGCGGATGATGTTAGCGGCATGGTCATTTCCCTGTTGCTCATAGGTTTCGGCAATGAGCTCGACATAAGCCCTGAATTTTTCCTCGTCACCTTCACGATGCGCGGCGATGAGCATTCCGATGGCCACAGCGCTTATATTATTCACGAAATCACCCCCTGAGTTAATTTCAAAAATGGTACTCCAGCCGGGAGTTGAACCCGGAGAAAACAGAGTTTGAATCTGCCGCGTATGCCAATTTCGCCACTGGAGCATAGTATGTCATCCGCAAAAGCAGACGACAGTTGCATGGCTTGATTTTACAGCGAATATCACATTTTATCGCTGTTTTTATACTTGTATTATACCATATTTGGACGCGGATTTGTAGCGAGTACAAGTATGATTCACAAACAATTAACATCTGAGCGAGTCGCATTTTGTGCGCTTGCTTGTCGTATTCGTCTGGCGCGAATCAGTGCTGAATCTGCCTCGAATCTGCCCCGTCAGAAAACAGGCAAAAGCAACAGCAACACAAACGCGAGTCTTTGCAAGTTTCAGAAATAGCGCTTTCCTCGGCTCAGGACTTGCTCTCTGCGGGCGCTGGCGTCCAGTATAAGAGCGTTCCGAGAATATCGCACATCGGTGCCGCCTCGAAGACGCAAAGCGTTTCCAGAGCATCTCTGAGGCGCTGCTCGTAATCTGTACGCAGCATATCAAGGGGAACCAGCACCTTGTAGGAGCCGGAAGGCGCTTTCAGAACGGGAGATTCGGATGCTGAATTCTCAGTAGGGTCATTCTCCCATCCGCAGGTGATGAGATAGTCATACAGAGCATAGGGGTTTACGGCAGAGACTGTCTTTCTGCCATCAAGCATCTTGTAGGCACGGAGATACTTGGCTTCTCGCGCAAGGTCTTTGCTTGTGAGAGAATACGGGATTCGGTTAAGGTCCATGTTGCTGACGAGGTCTGCGCGTTTTACCTTGACGGCAATGTCGTTTTGCTTAACACGCCAGATATACTCTGCGTATGTCATATCTTTTTCCCGAGTCAGTACAGAGACCGCCTCAGCCACTTCCTGAGGAAATTCCGCTCTGATGGTATCTATCGTGGTGCCGGTATCCTCCACCGTGTCGTGCAGGTAGGCGGCAGCTTTCACCAGCGGGTCAGGCTCAACGCCGTCTGCGACAACGGCCACATGCGCCGTGAAGTAGTCTTCCCCTGCCTTGTCGGTCTGGCCCTTGTGCGCCATCATGGCGAATGCCTTTGCTTTCTCAATATAATCAATCATTCGTATCACCTTTCTTTGTGTCGTAATCAGCACCACGCGGGTCTGCCGGACAATAAAAAAGGCTTGCCAGTTTCCCGGCAAGCCTCGATAGATTCAGGTCTTTGCGGACCTATGTTGTAGTGTTGGAAACGGGAGATTTACTCCGCAGCGCCCTCAACGATTACGACCTCAGCCTCGGTCTCCTTAGGCATGTCGGCATCTTCCTGCTTGGTGTCGGTGCTGTCCTCGGAAGTCTCGGCAGACTTTTCGGTCTCAACAGACTCAACAGGAGCGGCAGGCTCGGCAGGAGTCTCAGCAGGTACAGCGGGCTCAACAGGAGCGGCAGGCTCGGCAGGAGTTTCAGCAGGTACAGCAGACTCAACCGGAGTCTCTGCGACATAGGTCTCGGTGTTGATGCTCTCGGCGCTCATTTCCTGCGCCGGAACCTCGACAACAGGCTTAGTCCCGGCTTCGATAGGGTTTGCAGCCACCTTAGCACTCGCGGGCAGACGAGCGATAGACTCAGTCTTGGTCTCGCCGCAACCAGTGCAAGTGTAGGTCTTGACACCCTCATGCTCAGTGGTAGGCTCGGTGGTAACGACACCGTTATCCCAAGTATGGTCTTTCTTGGGCGTGGTAGAGAGAACGGTGCTCACTTCACCGCAGACGGTGCAGTAGATTTCGGTGCGACCCTCTGCCTTGCAGGTAGGCTCAATGACACGCATCTCGGCATGGTGACCGGTGGAGTGTACAATGTTGTCCTTGTAGGAGAAGCTGTCATCTTCGTTGCACTTGTGCATCGTGTAGCCGTCCTCGGTGCAAGTCGGCGGGACAACGGTAACAGTGAAGGTGTACTTGGTGGGCAGGACCTTTTCGGTCATGGTCGCATCGCAGTTCTTGCAATGCAGGGTCTTGACGCCGTACTCGTCATGAGTGGGCTGGGTAGTGATGACACCCTCATCCCAGATATGACCAGTACCACCATAGGAGTAGGTCATGGTATGGGAAGCATCGCGCTTGCAGTGCATCAGCATAGTGCCCGGCTCGGTGCAGGTAGCCTTTTTCAGGCATTCGGTGTGCTCGAAGTCCCAGTCGTGGCTGCCGATAGCGGGCATAGGAACGAGAATTTTGCTGTCGCAGCCATCATTGGTGCAGTACATCCAACGCTCGCCCTCAGTCTCACAAGAGGGCTCCTTGACGATTTCACCGAGACCCGTATACTCATGGACATGGACCTTGGCAATGCTCTCGGTCTTGGTCTTGTTGCAGACGGTGCAGGTATAGGTCTTGATGCCCGGCTCGGTGGCAGTAGGCTCCTTGGTGATAACGCCCTCGTCCCACTGATGCTCCTCATTGACGGGGATATCGCGGACATGCTGCTTATCGTTGCAGCGCTCACAGACCTTATCTACGCTGCCAGCGTCCTTGCAGGTGGCGGGAGTAGTGACTTCCTTGTACTCATGACCCAGTGCAGGGACGATGTTGTCCTTGAAGGACTTGGTGGCATCTTCCACGCACTCGTGCATGGTATAGCCGTCCTCAGTGCAGGTAGGAGCGACCACGGTCTCGTTGTAGGTGTAACCCAGAGCCGGAATGCTCTCAGTGTAGGTATCACCACAGTTGTGGCAGGTGAAGGTCTTGACACCGTTCTCGGTGTAGGTGGGCTTGGTGGTCACAACGCCGTCATCGTAATCGTGACCGGTTGCGGGGATGACCTCGGTGTAGGTATGGCTCTTGTCGTTCTGGCAAGTGAAGGTCTTGACGCCATCCTCAGTGCAGGTAGCAGCCTTGGTGACAACGCCGTCATCGTAGTTATGACCAAGCGCGGCAATCTCCTCGGTCTTAGTCTCGGTGCAGCCATCGTTCAGGCACTTGTAGGTCTTCACGCCGGAAGCCTCACAGGTGGCGGGCGTGGTGACAGTACCATCATCCCACTTGTGACCCACAGCCGGGATGACCTCAGTCTTGGTCGCGCCGTCACGAGAGCAGGTAAAGGTCTTCTCGCCATCCTCAGTGCAGGTAGCAGCCTTGGTGACGACACCCTCGCCCCAATCATGGTCCAGAGCGTCCACGAAATCGCGGTTCTCTGTCAGCGTAGCGTCCTGGTCGCAGATGTAGACGGTGTAGCCCTGCTCAGTGCAGGTGGGAGCAACCGTATCACCCTTGTGCCAAGTCTTCTCCACCATCGGGATATCCTCGGTATAGGTATCACCGCAAGCAGAGCAGGTAAAGGTCTTGACGCCCTTCTCGTAGATGGTCGCTTCCTTGGTCACGACACCCTCATCATAGGTGTGCGGGGTCTTGTCGGTGAAATCACCCTTGTAAGTAAGACCCGGAACCTCATTGCACTCATAGATGGTATAGCCCTCGGAAGTGCAGGTGGGGGCAACGACCTGCAGGATGTGGTAGGTCTTGTCCAGAGAAGGAATCTCCTCAGTACGGGTCTCACCGCAATCCTTGCACTTGAAGGTCTTGATGCCGGTCTCGGTGTAGGTGGCAGCTTTCGTCACGGTGCCGTTATCCCAGCTATGGCCCTTGGCGGCAACATAGTTGTCGTTGTAGTTCATGCCGCCCCACTCGTTGCAGATATGCTCATCATAGCCCTGCGTGGTGCAGGTGGCGTCATGATGGCGCACGGTGAAGGTGTAGACGGGCTGAGACTTCTTCTCGGCGGGAGTGGCAGCGGGAGTCACAGCAGCAGGCTTCTGGGCAGGAGTCTTGGTGCCGGTGGTGGTTTTATGGGTGTTGTAGACGGGAGCCTTGACGGGACCATCCTTAGTAGAAACATTGTCGGGGTTCGTGTTCTGGCTGGCAGCGGGCTTCTCAGCCTTGTCGGAAGCAGCCTCAGACTCAGCGGTCTTGTTCTCGGTGCTGGCAGCATTGGAATCGGGCTTGCTCTCGGCTTCACTCTCAGCCTTGCTCTCGGACGCCGCCGCGCTGGTATCTTCCTTCTCGGCAGTGTCGGGGGTTTCGGACTGTGCGGTGCTTGCAGAATCGCTCAGGCTGGTGGAAGGAGCAGAAGAGGCAGCATCCTGATTCTTCTTGCCCTTACATCCGGTAACAGAGATTGCGACTGTAGCAGCCATGGCAACTGCAAGCACATTCTTCATCATAGACTTTTTGCGCATGATTTTACTTCTCCTTTTTACTGTGTGGGGTGAGTCCCCACATCAACGAAACGATGTGAAGAGCGGAGGACTTCTGATATTTCGTTTTCCCTGTCGCTCTATATGCATTATACCACATTTTTCCTTGAAAGTGTACTGAGTACAACCATGATTAACGTAATGTTCACAAATCGCAACAGAATCCGAGAGGCTCCTATCGGAGAAAAAACGATTCTGGTACGATGAAAAGAAGCGCAAATATGTAAAAAGCAGCCGGGTACAGAGTGTATCCGACTGCTGATGGCGGATAGGGTAGGATTCGAACCCACGGACGCGGATGCATCTCTGGTTTTCAAGACCAGTTCCATAAACCACTCGGACACCTATCCAAGAATCAGAGAGTGTTAGCCGCAGAAATCTGCGTTGCCCGCCATCTACCGCGTGGAGGTCGCTCTCAAAAGATGGCTGACGAGACGAATTTGTCTCGCCCATGCCGCAGCCGTTTTCGCCACTCGGCATGATGTTTTCGGCTTGACGTAACCCTGTGTAAATGACCCTCAGGTGGGGGCGGTGCGGGCAGGATTATCGTCTTCGTGGTGTAGTTAAGGAGTACCGCACCAAATAAATGACCGTACTGCGCTTGTGTAACAGTACAATGCACGCCCAGAGACGATTTCCAAGATGGAGATGTGTCTGGTGGTGGAAGCAAAGGGATTCGAACCCTCGACCCCCTGCTTGCAAAGCAGGTGCTCTCCCAACTGAGCTATGCCCCCATGATGGCGGGAAAGACCCGCCAGTAATTACGCGTAATGAAGTTCGCCGTACTGTTTGACCTCGCGCTCCAGATGCAGCGGAATGGTCTTGTCGCTCTTCTGCGTGATATCCTCACGCGTCAGAAGGCGCTCATCGACGCCAGCTGCTTGCAGTACTTCGTACAGGTTCGAGGGGCCGGTGCCGTCGTAACCCGCAGTCAAGCCATTGACTTGCAAAGCGAAGCCGTGCAGATGCGGTGCCAGACCCGGTACAAAATCGAGTTCAACAACGACTTCGTTACTGTTCTCGTCCACGCGCTTGACCGAGAGAGCACGGATGTTCTGACTTCCGAAGGTCTCAATCAACTTCTTAGCCGCCGCTGCGGTTTCAATCGTTGATGTGCCTTCGACGTTGATAATTGCCTGCTCCATCGGAATCATCTCCTTCCTACTTAGAGTTGTCATGCGCTAAAGCAGATAACGCTCTGCCGTGCGGGGCTTTACGTTGCCCATTCGTGTTCGGTTCCGGCTACGACGACTTCCGTAAGGACTTAGCCAACCGTCAGCAAGTGCATGCCCCCGCTGACAGCTTCTTGGGCGGATTCTCAAAGAGCGCGTCACCCAATCGGACCGTGGAGCTTGATGGCAGACTCGAACTGCCGACCTGCGCGTTACGAATGCGCTGCTCTACCAACTGAGCTAACCAAGCACGGTAGGGTGTTTTATGCTGGTTATCACCCCTCAGCGAGGAAGCTAACCTCGCGTCCAGCACCATCCGGTAGCAACCCCGGAGGATTCTGCGCTGTATCCTCTCCGATGTTTTTCAGCACCATTCGCGACTGATGCTGAGACTTTCGGATACCTTCATGTGCAGCACCTGTTTGCCGATTGATTTTTTGGCTGTCCGTTGGCATTCGACAGCGGACCACAAGTGGACCATGCTCGCCAAATTTAATGTCGTGGCGTACGGTGACGGCGACGGTGGAGCGGGCAGCGGGATTCGAACCCGCGTGACCAGCTTGGAAGGCTAGTGTATTAACCCCTATACGATGCCTGCATGAGAAAAAGCGGGTGAACCCTCTCTTAGCCCCGCCATGATGTCCGTTTAGTAGGTCGTCATCCCCGAAACATCATCTTTATGTCTCTTAGCGATTCCGCGAATCTCTGCGTGGACGATACGAAAGAATCCGGAAAAGCATTTTGGACACTGGTCAACTTCAATTCAAGCCCTGCCGTTACTTCCCTGTCAATTCGGGTCAACGGAATGCTATGGGCTGTGTAAGACTGCGGCAAACTTACCAGATGCCGCGCAGCAGTCTCGCCTTTTTCGGCTATGTCGCGTCTGGCTGCGCCCCGGCTTAACGGGGATGCTCGTACGATGCATGCTTAGCGGGACGAGATTTGTTGTTTCTGCGCCGAAGCACAAGAGGAAGCACTCGCCCACACGGCTTCCTGACCGTTTAGGATACCGTTTGCACAGGGAATGCAATGCGGTTCCTGAAAGGACATTCGTCAGTGACAATCATAGTCGCTGTCCACCACCCGCCGCGTGGAGGCTGTCCCATCGGGTGGCTGAGTGTGCCGAGGTATGGACGCACTCAGATAGGCGCTACCTATCATGGTGTTTTAAGGCGGGAGCTGCCCGCCATCAGGCAAATCAGTACATCGGTGTGACCCTTTCCTTGATTTTGACATTCGGACGCGGTAATTACTGCATCGGAGTGCCCTCCCTGTTTTATTTGACCTGCTAGAATCGCTTCCAACAGGTCATGGCTCTGGCAGGTGGAGTTGAACCACCTTTTCCCGTGCGCTGCGGGCGAATTAACCATGGTGCATTGCAACCTTCGTATTCGATACCAGAATATTTCGGTCATTTTACGTCCGACCGATTGACATGAATAGCCGGTTTAACGTCATGGCATGGACGATGGGTGCGGAGACAGGACTTGAACCTGCAACCGCCAGCGTATGGGGCTGGTAAGCTACCTTTGCTATACTCCGCGTGGCGGGTCGTACTGGGTTCGAACCAGCGACGCTCGGATTAACAGTCCGATGCTCTGCCGACTGAGCTAACGACCCAAGAGAAAAGACATTTGCCACGGGGAGCTCAATACCCGTGTTACCGCCGCTCGCCGCGAGGAGGCTGTCTTTATGAGCGGCAACTCTTATGGGATACCAGATACGATGCTTGCCGCCGCTCTACAACCAGCTGCAAGCAGATGTGTATGTAAGTGTGTGTAAAACTATGATGTTGTTTCGGAGCATATCTGGTATCTTCTAAGAGTTTTATGTTATCTGCGAAGATGTTTGCCAAGCTAAGGGAGGTTAAGCCTGTTGCCCGATGCCGACCGCGTGGAGGTCATCTTCCCGGCATCAGCTTCCGACAGGATTCGAACCTGCAACCTGCTGCTTACAAAACAGCTGCTCTGCCATCTGAGCTACAGAAGCATATTCGGGAGAAGTAACTCTCCCGAAAAAATGGGTAAATTACCCTACTACCAATTATCTGCAATTCGCATATTTTGTCAACACAAAAGTGCCACATACAGTGTCCAGAACGGAAAATGTTGTGCATAAGCACAACATATAGTACTTTCTGTTTCTGTACTTGCATTATACCATATTTTGGCGCGAAAGTGTATCAAATACAAGTATGATTTACAAAATGTTCAAACACTTTCCCGGGCTCGATGCGCTCCGGAAATCGCAGACTCTTGTTGCCGACGCGATGCATCCGGTGGTCGATGACATCAGAACGGCGCATCTGTTCCGCGTTCACGCAAAAGCCTGTACCGTAGTATTGCATGTAGTTACTTCGCTGCTCTTTGTTTTCCGCAGCCCTCCCGAAAGGTCTTCGTTCATCGTGGACGAACACCGTATCCGAGCACAGAGCGAAATTGAGATAGTGCATTGCCGCCATGCGCTCAAAGACATATATTTGCCTGGTCTCGGTGAAATAATAAAAGATATAGTCAGCTTCCTTATACAGCCATCCCTTCGAGTGCTTGGCTATCGCTTTTTGGTATTTTCCAAATCGCAGCAGCTTGTCATCTTCTCCGATAGCGAAACTATTCACCGCTGTTTCGAGGAAGACATTCCCGGTTTTGTAGGTGTCAGCCTTGGCTTCAACCGTGAATGAAGAACCGTCTTTTCTGTATACAATAAAGTCGATGTCGTCTTCCTGGTATTTCTTGTCATCCCGTACATCCGAGAATCCTGCAATCCTGTCCTTGTGCTTTTCACAATAGTAGTCAAGATAGTGCATGGTGACAGATTCACCAATCAGACCTACCTTCATCTGACCCGCCATGTTATAGGGAGTCTTGTTTTTCTGTCTGTACAAGGGTATTACCTCACGATGTTACCGCAAAACGGGCACTTTGCGCCTTTCCGGCAAACGTCAGCAATCGAAGGCGTCCAGTCTTTGTCTTTGCCGTACCCGCATGCGGTGCATACGAGCGGGATATTTTTGCAGCTGCCGGTCGTATACATGCCGGGGCCGAATTCGTTTTCAGAATGCCACAAAGCGGCGATTTGAGGGCATGCAACTGATACTAAAGGTTTCCTTGCTGTCTTGGCGTAGTGGGCTCTCATGACCTTTCTCAGTGAGTTTCTGGCGCATTCTGGACATCCGGTATGTACTTCCCCGGACCCGCAGGCAAAAGCAATCATCGGATGCCATTCCCCGCTTGCGCCGTACCCGCAATCCTTGCAGACAAGGTATACATGCTTTGCGCTTCCGGAAGTCACTCGCGTGGGCGGGAACTCATTAAGTGTCGGATGCCACTGTGCAGCGATTTCGGGATGTACGGTAGCTACATCATTGACGCCTTCGACAAGGACTTTTCCGGAACACGCCGGGCATCCGCCGCCTGTTCGACATGCACCGGCGATAGAGGGACGCCATTCGCCGTTCTTTCCGTATCCGCATTTCGGGCAGATAAGAGCGATTCTGCGATTGCTGCCGCAGGTGACTTCCTCCGGTGATACAGAATTGGCTGTTGGATGCCACATAGCAGCAACGCGGGGACATTCCTCTGCTACCGTGCCACGATGCCTGCGATATCGCCACTCGAAATCCTTCACGGTACAACTACCCCCGCCCGTTTATGGATGTTTTCGGACTTTGCGATATTTACAGCTGTGCTGTAGGAGATACCATATATATCCGCAAGGTCACGCAGATTTTTGCCGGTATTCATCCGTGCAAATTCCGCAAATTCCCGGTTTCGGGCTTTTACATTATCCGTGATAGGAGAACGGCTTTGCGTGGCTTTACGGGTTTCGGCTTCTGCCAGTGTTTCAGAAAGCTTTCCGTAGTCATGCAGAATCTTATAGGTCTGACCCACGGCAATCTTATGGTCTTTAGCAATGTCGGAGACGCTTTTCCCGTTCTGGTATTCTACTGCAATCCCCTCGCAGACTTCTTCCGGCAGCTTCTTCTTCATTTTAGCGTTGCCGCGCAGGTTCTTGCGGTAGAGGGGATGATGTGCCCGGTATTTCTGGATAAGCCCCGCAATGAATCGCGGTGTGACATTATACCGTACTGCGATATTCTCTACCTTGACACCCGCTTTGTAGTCTTTCAGGATATCGTTGTTCCGCGCTTCGATTTCCTCCGGGGTCTTGGTGTCTTCCAAGGCTTCACGCCGTAGCCCCAATACTTTCGGGCTGTGCTTGAATTCCGGGATGTTCATGGGCGGTTCAGGACCGAAACGGACAAGACCACCCGAAATCGGATGCCCAGCTTCCCGAAATACCTGATAGGTGGTGGATTCCGATAACCCATACTTGTCCATGATTTCTCCGACAGTCATGTACGGATTTGCCCTGACATCCGCAACGATTTCAGCATTGCGTTTGCGTTTCTTGAACTGTACAGCTGACCCGATATTCTCTTTGTGCGGGGTATAATCAGGGCTTCTGCGCAGGATATGATAGACCTGTTGTCCAGAGAGATTGTATTTCTCAGCGATTTCAAAGGTCCAGGTCCCGTTTTTGTAGTCTTGCGCAATCTCAATATTCCGCTGCTCCATGTCGGCTTTCGACAATCGTTTCTGATTGTTGGGTTTCCGATTCGGGCTTTTGCGGTCATTGCGGCGCACAGCATCAAAACCCTCTAACACTTCAAGGGATTTCTTAACATTCGTGCAGCCGATACCGTATTTTTCAGCCAATTCCGCGATGTGCATACCGGCGATATAATCGTTCAGCATTGCCTTATCGCGGTTCAGCTTTGCTTCTCCGGTTAAACTTTTCCGATGCATGGTGTATCCTCCTGATTTGCTACCCAGTCGATGATATGGTCGATGCAAAGATTCGTGATTTTGCTTGCGGTATAATACTGTGAAGTGTCATCGAGCAGCGATTCAATTTCCGCATCGGATGCCGAATACCCTACTGATGCAAAGAACATCCTTGCGAGGGTACGCGCATCGTCCCGGCACAGAGGTCTTACCGTATGCCCAAAGGTGAAGCGCCGGAGCAGAGCATCGTCCAGCGTATCGGGACGGTTCGTGGTCCCGACAAGGATGATGTCGTTGCCGAGTCGGTCAAGCTCCTGCATCAGGGCAATCGTCACACGGTTCATTTCCGCAACATCGTCCTTGCCGCCGCGCCGTGTCCCGATAGCGTCAATCTCATCGAGGCAGAGCACGCACGGACTTTTTCTTGCATAGTCGAATACCATACCGATATTTTTCTGTGTTTTGCCCAGAGCGGAATTCACCATACCGGAGAAATTCGTGTACACGAAAGGAAGGTTCGTCGTATAAGCGATATACCGCGCCAATTCAGTCTTTCCGGTTCCCGGCTCGCCCATGAGTAAAAGAGAACTCGTATAGTGAATCCCCATCTCCTGCAACCGCAGCGCAGCACGGCGCGTCTTGCACATCTTTTCTATGACCGCTTTCTCGTCGTCTCGGATGAGGAACCGGTCTTCTCGGAAAGCACTCAAATCTTCCGCTACCAAAAGCCCCTGCAGGTTATATGGCAGTTCGATTAGCGTAGGACTTTTACTTGCAAGTGTTCGCAGACAGGTTTCCTTGAACGCTTTGTCCTTGACAGTAGTAAGCCCCTCCAACACGATTTTCGCCTGCTGCTGAGATTTCCGAATATCCCCTTCCACCACATACCGAAGCAATGTCCGTTCGTTATCGTTCACTAGATTTACCTCCCTCATAAAAAAAAGACCCCTGCAACATCATGCAGGGGACTTAGTCTCTTTTACATTTCTGTTTTCTAACGCGCCGGATGATACTGTAAATACCCGGCAAGGAATAATGGTATGCCTTAGCGAGGTCTTTGGCGTCGATGCCGTTTTGGTATTTCTCGAAGATTTCATCGTTGCGTTTTTGCTGACGGCGGGTGATGCGACGGTGACTGAGTTCTTTGTTGCTGATTCCGGCCTGAACAGCAATGGCACTGCAATACCCAATGGAAACACCGTACTTTTCGGCAATGTCGCGGACAGCTGTATTCTTCTGATACTCCGCCACGATTTTATCGACCAGATTGGCATGGTCCTGTTCTTCCGCAATGCGCTGCGCCTGTTGTTCTTCATCGAGAGCGCGATAGCAGGTCCTGACGCAAAGCCCGTATTTCTCGGACAGCTGCTCAAACGATAGCCCGTCCTCATAGTCTTTGACAATCTTCCTGTTTCGCTCGATGATTTCGCTGCGGGTTGCTTTCCTTTTCCCCATTACTGGTTCACCCCTTAGGCTTTGCTGCCTTCTTTTTGCGTCCCTTGCCGCGATAGATACCGGCCTCATGAAGATACTTGAATCCGGAAGAGGGACTGATACCGTATTCCCGAGCAAGGTTCTCGACCGGCGTGTTGGGGTTCTTCTTCGCGTAGTCCACAAACCCCTGCTTGAAATCTTTAATGCGGCGCAAAGTAGAGGTCTCGATTTTCGTGTCGAGGTGCCGGTGGTAGGAATCCCCGCCTTCTTTCAGAATACGAAAAATCGTGGCGCGGTTAAGGTTAAAAGCTTTTGCCAGTTCTTCGGCTGAAATGCCTTCCTGATACTGGTTGCGTATCTCGTCGTTGCGGTTGTCCTTCCACTCCGTAAAAGTCACTTTCCGCCGCTTCTCCATCTCAGCCTGTGCGATATGGTAGACGGTTTGTGGGCTGAGTCCGTGCTCCTGCGCGAGGTCCGTGACCTTTGCGCCATTTTGCAGTGCATCGGTAATTTTTCGATTGCGTTCCAGCAACTTCTTATGCGTCATAGAAACCTCCCAAAATAAAAGAAGCAAGCTCCAGAAAGAACTTGCTTCTTGTATTCAGTATTCACTTTTTTCTCGTGATGCGGGCAAAAAACTCACCCACTGATTCACTTTACAGTCTTCATTTTACCCAATTCGCACGAATGTGCAACAACTTTTTACGAATTCAGGTCCACTGCATGTACGGGATGTCTGAAAGCATCATAAGGCAGGTCTCAAACTCGTCTTCGATGTATCGGGTGATGGCATCGAATCTCTGCATCAGGGGCAGTTCCGCGAAAGATGTGCCGGTTTCCTTGCGGCATTTCCCCTCTGCGCTCGTATATATCACATTCAGCATGACATTCAAGGCGAGAAGAATATCTTCATCCTTGCCCTGAACCGTGAAGTAGAAGTAGTGCTCCGACTCACCGTCCGTAACGCCGATTCGGTTGTTGTATTTTCCGTAACTCGCCAAATCACCAAACACACTGATTGCAATATATCGCAACTTATCCTCAATAGGAACAGTTCCCCATAGAGGATAGTGTTCATCCGGCTGAAAATCCGCCTTGCCGCCGTTATATTCCCATTCAACAAAATCACGGACGGAAAGTTTCTGACCGCCCGGAATGATTATTTCAAGCTGTTCCAAAGTGTTCTCACCTCTTTGCGTTGTCTCGATATTTTCTATTGTATCCGGTTCGCACGATTATGCAACATTGAGAGAGAAATTACCGGACACAGGAATCTGACGATAAACAAAAAAGCCGCCTCCAATGCGGAGACGGCTCGATGGTATCACATTCCGATTTTCTCAAGATACGGGATAGCGGCACGCATTCTTTCGCACTCCCAACTCTTGCGGGGGTTGCGTTCGTGCTTCTTGATGAACTTCTTCATCTCGGCGGAATTTCCAGGACCGAAGCCGATGGCATCCAGGATGATGTCCCAGCCGTCGCACTTGAGGGCCCGCAAAGTATCCGTTTCAATGGTTCGACCTCCCGGAAATGGCTGTCTGGCGCTCAAGCGGCAGAACGGCAGATATCCTTCGGGGGCATTGTTTTTGCCGATGTTCCAGATTTCGTAGCCGAAAGGCCGTGTCGATACGACCTCGTAGATACTGCATACGCCAAGCACAGTATGATGGATTTTCATTGTTCTACTCCTTATTTTTGTGGCGGTCTTTAGACCGGTTATAGGTTATGATGGTTACAGATTCAGCGAAATATTGCGGGCACTGGGCTCGTATTTCTTAGTCTCTACCCCGGCAATCTTGAACATGTGCCGTGCAGCAACATTGTTGTTCGCATTCCGGTACTTGTCGTCAAGGTACACGATATGCTTTATCCCGCTCTGAATGATTGCTTTCGCACACTCGTTGCATGGGAAAAGCGTGACATACATCGTAGACCCGTGCAGGTCTTTCCCGGCGTTGAGGATAGCGTTCAACTCCGAGTGGCAGACATACATGTACTTGGTTTCGAGTTCGTTTCCTTCCCTGCCCCAAGGCATGATATCGTCATCGCAGCCAATCGGCATACCGTTGTACCCCAGAGACAGGATTTTATTGTCGCGCACGATACATGCGCCCACCTGACTGTTCGGGTCTTTGCTGCGCATCGCGGACAGCATCGCAATGCCCATGAAATACTCGTCCCACGAGATATAGTCACGGCGTTTGGCGGTGTTGTTCTGAGATGCTTCGTTTTTCGGTGAAATGCTCATATGGCTCTCCTTCTTGTCTGATTTAGACAGTGGGTTCGTTTGCGTATTTTTGCGAAAAAATGCGGTGGAGTGTCTTGCCCCACCGCATTGGTATTGGTCAGATGTACTTTTCCCAGAATTTCTCGAAGGTTTCGTCCGGCATCACCATTTCCGTCTCATCGAGGACACGGCTGAACTCGCTGCTGCTGATGTCGGTGCCGATGAAATCCGTGACGGCATCGCGGCCACGCTGCATCAGGGCATCTTTCAGGATATACCAGCGGTATTTGTGGATGAGGTCCGTCAGAGATTCGCCGTCGTTCTCCCAGTAATCGTTCTTTGCCTGAACATGATACAGAGCATCGAGAACGCCGTCGTAGTCATCGCTGTCATACTCGCTCACGATGTCGGTGAGATTGAGCAGACTGCGGTCAACGCCATCGACATTCACGGTTGCGTTTCTGAACGAGTCATCGTAGCAGGGCTGTGCAGGAACTTCCACAGCAAACACCTCGCGGGTTTTCTTGTTCACCTTGCACGGCAGATGGAACGATGCACCAGAATCGAAGTTCGAGGTGATGACGCCGGATACAATATCGGGCATCGGGTTTTCGCGAGCCTCCTCAAACTCCGGCAGATGGAACACATCCACGACATTCTCGATGTCGTAGTCAAGGGCACGGACCTTCGTGACGATGTAGCCACTACGCTGCAATTCGAGTACGGCACGGCAGAGGTCAAGCTTAATCTCGTGCTCATTCAGAAGACTACCGTGGCTGTCTTTTACGAGGGTGATTTCGATTGTTTTGTTCTTGGCGGTCGTTTCGGCCAGAAAATAGGTCTTGTCATTGCAAATTTCAAACATGTCATTACGCTCCTTTTTGTGTTGGACGCAAAAAGAGCGGGCCTCTCAGAATCGAGAAGTCCGCCCTTTAAGCGAAATTGTGAATGTACGAAAGGCACAATACCTTTTCGATATGGAATGTTATCTATCGTACAATACCTATTCTATGCCATTCGCACGTTTTGGCAAGAAAAAAGTCGCTGCCCCAGCATAGGCAGCGACCAGATTATAATGCCGTTAGATATAATTGGGATTCCATTTTTCGCAGCCATAGGAAATAATGGATTGCAAAAATTTTAGCGGAACAAGATTCTCGCTGACCGAGGCACTGTTTTCTTTTACATATTGATTGATTTTTTTACGCTCCTCATCGTTTGCGGATTCAACATTGATGAAAACCTCTTTTGTGGTCGGCTCATAGAAGAAAAAGCTGCTGCAAGAAATCTTGACAGAGATACCCTCACCGTTGCCGTTTCCGATTACGATAGTTATATTTTTTCTTGCGTCAAGCGTCCGTGCGCAGTATACAGACACGCTTTTTGCAATGCGTTGTGATTCATTATCATCGAAAACAAATGCAGGGCTCATTTTATCAGCCATTCTTGCTGCTGCAACTCTTTTGGGAAACTCATTTGCTCGTCTGCTATACCAGGCTCCCTGAAGCGACAAACTTCTTAGCACATAATCCTTGAGCGTTTCCATCGCAGCTTCAAGATAACCATCCTCGTCAATGATGTAATTCACAATGCTCTTATAATTGATATTACGCACAATACTTTTCGCGTTTAGAAGAAGAAAGTTATAGTGAACCGGTCTGCCTTCGAGCATGGTATAAATAGCATATTGTTCCGCCCGCTCATTCGTTTCCTTGCCATCGCTTAAGGCATGACAGAAGCTTAATTCTTCAATGATTTTCTTGCAGTATGCCTGCTCGAATTGCTGATGATAATCTATCAGCTCTTCTTTAAGCTTTGGACACACGCTGATGAGATAGCTGGGTAAACTCCAAAACCGAGTAGAGTCAATGCTGTAACCGGCTTTTTTGAAACTGTTCGAGTAATCACTGGGAAGCGGTGTGTTGTAACCGTTTTTCCACGCTTCCCACCGAAATTCCTGCATATATATCTCGTCAACTCTACTGTTGACCGGCACCTTAAAAATCTTGATATATACCCCACTTTCGCAATTTCGATGGCAGAAAAGGGGGTTTTCATCTACAATAAAGCCTTCGAGAAAAGCTTCGTTTGGATTGTGAAAATATTGATAAATACTTTCTTCGTTCAAGTATTTCACGTTTTTTATTGCTGCCATAATTCATCCTCCGTTTTCAATATTTGTACCAATTTTCTTGGCAATGATTTCAGCCATGCGTTTCGCATCGCTTTCATCGGTCACAGAC